>Ga0247835_1000096_pt1 | contig 109611 bp, 105 predicted proteins | sample LaCtaG_3_FD_189912 | JGI IMG/M metagenome (GOLD analysis project Ga0247835, IMG submission 189912) | Freshwater microbial communities from meromictic Lake La Cruz, Castile-La Mancha, Spain - LaCruzMarch2015_13.5m | ecosystem: Environmental > Aquatic > Freshwater > Lake | place: Spain...
CACGCGGATCTGCCCGGACTCGCGGTGGCGGTCGATGCGGTCGATCTTGCCCGAGATGGTGAACGCGCCAGACGGGATCGCGAACTTGCTCTCGATCTCGATGATTTCCCAGCCCTCCGCGGCGGTCACTGCTTGCACGGCAGCGAACCATTCGAGCCGCTGGCGGATGGAGTGGGTCTGAATACGGATCGCGAGCGGAGGGTTTTTCCCGAACTCCCGGAGCATCACCTCATCAAGTATGGAGGACAGCGAAGCCGCGATTTTCAGAGGATCGGTGAGGCGGCGTTTCTCCGGATCGTTTCCCCAGATTTCGACGACAAGGTGGGTGATGGAGCCGAAATCCCGCGCGTTCATTTCCCGGCGGTCCGGCTCCGGCACACTCATGCGGACGAGGTGCTTGAGGTAGAAACGGAACGGGCACGCGAGGTAATCGCGCAGGGCTGTGACGCTGATGCGCTCCGGCAAATCGACGACGAGCGGTTGCCATTTCCAATCCCGCGTCCAGATGAGATCCGCTTCCGGCGGCTCGATCTCGCGGAACAGGTTCTCGATGGTGGGGATGAGTGCCGAGCGCGGTACGCGGAGCAGCAGGCGGGAAGGGAGGAGGGTTTCGCCGCCCGGGCCGTTCTTGCCGCAGATTAGGTGTGCGGAACCGGTTTCGCGACGCATCATGAGCATGGCGTGTAGGAGGTAGGCGTCGCGGGCATGGCGGTCGGTATCGGCGGTGAGCTTGAGGGCACGGCGGATATTTTCGGAAAGCCATGGTTCGCCGCCGGGGCGCGAGGGCACAAAGGCCTCGTTCATACCGCAGATGACAAGGTGCGCGCCCGGCTCGTAAAGCAGCTCCAGCCAGCCCTGGACATCAATCACGCGGTCGGCGGCTGGCTCGGCTGTGGGGGCGGGGAGCCATGAGAGCAAGGTGCGCAGCCAGAAGCCATGGCTGCGGTTCGTTTGCGGGAAAAGCGGCGCGGCCTCGGTGAGGAAATCACCGATGCGAGATGTGAGGGGGTTTTCCGATTTCGGGTCGAGCGCGTGGAGGTGGGAGTTGATCGCTTCGGGAAAAAGTTCCGAGAGGAAGGAACGCCGCAGGTCTAGTAAGGCGGTGATGGATGCGCGGAGGGAGTCGTCGGTCTCCGGGAGATCGAGGATCGCCTCGGGTTCGATGGCGGCGTGGTTCTCGCGGAGCTTGTTGAGGGCGGTGAGTTTCTGGGCGCGGTCTCCGGAAATGAGGGAAGCGGACTCGGGCAGGGAGAGCAGGGCGGCAAGCTGGCGCGAGGAGGGTTTCCCGAGCCAATCCTTCCATGCCGTGAGCCAGCGAACGAGGGGCTGCATCGGCTGAGCGGCGGCGGGGTGGAAGGCGGGCCAGCCGTTTTCCGAAAAGGCGCGGGCTACCACCGCCCCGCAGCGCTCGTCCGGGCAGCCGAGCGCGATCTCCGTGGAAGGCGCGCTGGATTTCGATACAGCGGCGAGCGCAAGGGCGGCCTGCCCCGCCGGATCGGCGGCGATCTGCGTGACCGCGTGAGGCGGAAGCTCACGGCTCGCCCACGATTCCAGCGGCAGCCCAAGAGGCGTGAAAAGCTCCCGCTCCGATTCGGGTGCGGCGATGTATGAAACGACTTTTCCGCCGAACGCCATGATCGCCTCCTCAAGGCACTTCGGCATCTCGGTGATGCCCGCCAGGATGATCATACGGGTGCCGACGGGCAGCGCGAAACGCTCGCGCAGCGCGGTGGTGCGCGAAATGTAGCCCCACGCGGAAAGTTGCCGTTCGGCCAGTGTTTCCAGCCGCGCGAGGTCTTCCCAGCGACGCGCCTCCGGGGTGTGCGCGAGGAATTTTGAGGCAGAGAAAAGGTTGTGCCGGTGCTCCTGCAAGGCCGCGCGCAGGGCGGTGATCTCCGCCGCGAGCGATACCGCCCAATCGGGATTTCCGTCATCGGCCTGAGGCGGCACGGGGAATAGATCGGAGTAGCTTCCCCAGTCCTCCACGGGGATCGATGTCAGCGCTTCCATCCACGCGATTTTCTCGATCCATGGCGGCGAGACTGAAGCATCTTCGATATGCAGCAGCGCGCCCGGAGTGGTGACGGCAGGTGCGAGGATCGCCGTCGCAGCTGCGGCCAGGGATTCGCGCAGGATGCGGCCGCTCTGCCCCGTCGGCACGATGACCAGCGCTTCCGCAAGGGATTCGCGGTCGTCTAGCAGCCGCTCGACGAGGATTGGTAGGAAGGGTGAGTCGTAACCGAGGAAAATCCTTTCGGGCATAGCAGCGATTCTATCTGCCTATCTCGCTCGATGCAATTTCGGTGTCCGGCGATTTTTAACCGGCGCCTGACCATCTTGCCGTCAACGGTCGTCCCGCGTGTGAAGACCTTTCACAACCCATTCGGGAGCGGGAGGGAAGGGGGGCGGTGGCGGCGAACTTGAATCTTGGCAGCGGGTCGATTTGCACGAAACCTGCAGCCATGAAATTCAGGGATGCGGGGACGCTTAGCGAGCTGGTGGAGCGGTGCGGGCATGTGGACCGGGTGGGGATCGAAGAGCGGGTGGCGAAATACGGCACACGTAGTATTAAAAAAGCGTCCAAGGTTTTCGGGCTCAGGATGGCTGTTTCGATGGTCGATCTCACCACGCTAGAGGGCAAGGACACGCGCGGCAAGGTGGAGTCGCTTTGTCACAAGGCGCTGCGCCCTCACGATGATCCGGAGATCCCGCCGACCGCCGCCGTCTGCGTCTATCCGGCGATGGTGAGATACGCGGCGAGGATCGTGAAAGGCAGCCCTGTGAAAATCGCTTCGGTGGCGACCGCGTTTCCTTCAGGGCAGGCTCCGCTGAAGACGCGGCTTGAGGAGGTGAAGTTCGCTGTGAAGGACGGCGCAGATGAGATTGATATGGTGATCAACCGTGGGGCATTTCTCTCCGGCGAAATCCGCAGGGTGCAGGACGAGATCGCCGCCGTGCGTGATGCCTGCGGCGAGGCCACGCTGAAAGTGATTCTGGAGACCAGCGAGCTGGAGACCTACGACAACATCCGCGCCGCCTCGTTCCTCGCGATGGAAGTCCTGCGCCCCGGCGATTTTATCAAGACCTCCACCGGCAAAACCTCCGATAACGCCACCCTCGGCAACAACCAGGTGATGCTGGAGGCGATCCGCGATTTTTATCTGGAAACCGGAACGGAGATCGCAATGAAACCGGCCGGCGGCATCCGTACCGCGAAGCAGGCACTCACCTTCCTTGTGGCTGTGAAGGAAACGCTCGGCGACGCGTGGCTGAACAACGCCCGCTACCGCTTCGGCGCCTCAGCCCTTCTGAACGATCTCGTCCGGCAGTTGGTGAAGGAGAAAACCGGAAACTACCAGGCTCCTTATGTCTTTAGCGAGGCGGCGGGGGGATACTGAAAGTTTGATTGAGAAAACAAGCGCTCGCTGGTTGGGGGTGTCGTTCCATGGCTGCCTTACGTGGCGCGGACCGGGAGGAGCAGAGTCGGCCATTCTCAAGAATGAAATAAAGATCGCACCAATCGCGGGTCGAAAGGATGGACGTTGATTTTTTTCACCGGGGCGCTTGGCGAAGCGCTCCTGGATTTTATCGTGGGTACCTGTCTCGGGCCAAGCGGACTTATTTCTTGCGATAAGTGCCACCATACCGGAGATAATGAACGAGCATGAAAATCAGACTACTTTCCCTCCTATTTCTCGCTACGGGCGCAGTGGCCGCTCTTTCCACCGAGCATGGCGAGCCGCCGGTAAAAGCTCCGTTCGAAAAGGGCGAGGACTCGCTCTGCGTGAACGATTGGTGGAATCGCCCGACCGGCGAGATCATCGATCTCAAGGTGCCGCGCGAACAGGTGGTCTGTTTCGGCATCTACACCGTCCACAATCGCATCCTCAAGCTTTCCGCGCAGCTTTACCCGCTCTATCCAGGGGAAACGCGCGAGGTGCGGCTGGAGATCGAGAAGGACGGGAAGTGGACGGAGCTCGCACGGCAAAAGGTCAACGACCTCGGCTGGTCAACCACCTTCCGCATTCAGGATTGGGATGACTCGACGAATTTCAAATACCGCCTGCTGCATGGCGAGAAAGCGTCCTTCGAGGGGGTCGTCCGCAAGAATCCGGCGGACAAGGAGGAGATCGTCCTCGCGGCGCTTTCCTGTAACTCGAACAAGGATCGCGGTCTGCGTGAGGAATACACGCGCAACATCAATCATCAGGATCCCGATCTCGTTTTCTTTGCCGGTGATCAGTCATACGACCACAAGCAGCATACCGCCGCGTGGCTTAAGTTCGGCCTAGCATTCCGGGAAATTTTCCGCACGCGTCCCTGCGTCACTATCCCCGACGACCATGACATCGGGCAGGGCAACCTGTGGGGTGAGTCCGGCAAGAAAGCCGTGACTGAGCAAGGTCACGACGGCGGTTATTTCTTCCACCCGGAGTATGTAAAAATGGTCGAGCGCCAGCAAAGCGGCCATCTCCCCGATCCGTATGATCCCTCGCCCGTCGAGCAGGGCATCGGCGTTTACTACACGCGACTTCTGTTAGGCGGCATCGATTTCGCGATCATTGAGGATTGGAAATTCAAGCCCGGGCCGCTGGGTCGGCATCCGTTGAAAGGGCCGCGTCCCGACCATATTCTCGATCCGGAATATGATCCCAGGGTGATCGATACGCCCGGTCTTACGCTGCTGGGAGCGCGTCAGGAAAAATTTCTAACAGACTGGGCGGACATGCGCGACGGAGTGGCGATAAAAGCCGTGCTTTCACAGACCGGATTTTGCGGCGGCGTGCACCTTCATGGTTCTCGCGAAAACCGCCTGCACGCAGACCTCGATTCCAATGGTTGGCCGCAAAGCGGACGCAACCGCGCGCTAGAGCTCATCCAGAAGGCAAACGCCGTCCACATCGCAGGGGATCAGCATATCGCCACCGTTGTCCGCCACGGCATCCGCAAGCACGGCGACGGCCCATGGGCTTTCGCCGTGCCCGCCATCGTGAACTCCTACTACGGCCGCTGGTGGTGGCCTGAGGATGAAAAGCCCGGAGCGAATCCGGTGCCCGGTTCGCCGCTACCATGGACGGGCGATTACCTCGACGGCTTTGACAACAAGGTCAGCATGATCGCCTACGCAAACCCTGAATCCCAGCGCAAGGACATGCAGGGCTGGGCGGATGGCTGGGGCCTGATCCGTTTCAAAAAGAAAAGCGGCGAGGTCACCTTCGAGTGCTGGCCGCGTTTCGCCGATGTCACACAGCCCAGCGCAAAACAGTTCCCTGGCTGGCCGGTGACGGTGAAGCCTTGATCATCAACGATCCAAGGCTTCGTTCGGGAAAATCGGCGACTGGGAAACCGCTGCTGACAGAACGAGCAGGGAAAAGGAGATGATTCTATTTTTTTGAAACAGTGAGTATGTTGGTTTGAACAACGGTTCAGTGCCCCGGGATTTTCGATTCGGGGTTAGAGCGCAGGGCATGGTATTCGCGGAGCAACTCCGCCGCCCGCTCTTGCGCCGCTTCGAGGGGCAGGTCATCAGGCACTCCGGGGCGGGTGTGACCGGTTTTGCTGAGCCACGCGTGCTTGAGGATTCCGGCGCGTGTTTCCAGGATGGACAAGGCCTTGCCATCGGCCAAAGCCGGTTTCCCCGGCAGATGCCAAAGCGGCCAGATTTGCCTGACAACGGATGCCGCCATGAAATCATGGCCTCTCTCGCCCGGATGCACCTTATCGCGAGCATAGACGAAATCCGGATCGGTTTGCTTTTCCGCCGCGATGGCGGCGCGCAGATCGGTGCGGATATCGATCACCTGCCAGCCTTCCTGCGTTGCCAGCCATGCCGCTTGTGCATCGAGAACCGCATCGTATCCCTGCGGAACTGTCGCCGGGTGATCGCCGTCATACAACGGCGCGGTGATCACCACGAGTTTCGCGTCCCGCTTTTCCACCTCCGCCTTCAGGCGTGTGATGCCGTCCTGGAAGGCTTTCTGCCGCGTTTCATCGAGTGGCATGTAGATCCCGTCGTTCATTCCGTAACAGGCGAGGACATGGGTGGGCTTGAAGGCATCAAGGATGCGCCCGAGGCGCTCGTGCAGGTCAGGTCTTGGAAATTTTCCGTCGGCATGGCCCGGTTCCGAAAGCCCTGAGACCGTCTCGCTCGCGAGCCCGAAGTTGACGATTTCCGCTTCGGTGAACGCCGGGGCGGTGCGAAGGGCGGATTCCACCAAGGCCGGCCAGCGTCCGGAGTAGGTGATGCTGTCTCCAAAGATGGCGACACGCGGTTCGCCGGCCAACGAAACGAGTTGGCCAAGCAATGCTACGAGGATAACGGAGAAGGTCTTCATGGTGTTTTGCATATTCTGGGGTTGTCGCCTTACTACTGCTCAGCTACAGACTTTCTTACTGCCGGGATGAGCTTTGCTAAGAGTGCTCAATCATTTAACGGCAGCCGCTCTCTGCGGACTACGTCCGGAAGACCAGGCGGATCGAGTCCAGGCGGACGCGGGCTTGGGAGAGGGCATGGGTGGTTTCGCGGAGCGTGGCTTTTAGGGCTTCGGTTTCCGATGCAGAAACGTGGGGGTTGCGTTTCGCAAGATCCTCTAGGCGGGCGATCTGTGAGGTGATCGTTTCCTCCGCGAGTTCGCGGGCGGCTTGGATGGGTTTGGCGGAGGCTCGTTTCGCAATGTCCTTGGCGGCGGCGGTCATTTTCGGGAAGAGATCGCGGCGGAAGGCTTCCTGGGAGACGAGGCGGCGGGCGTCGCCGGGTTGGAGGGCAGCGGCGGGCGGGGCTTTGGTTTGGGCGGTTCCGGTGTGATCGACGATGACGCGAAGGAGGGTGGGCGGCAGGAAGCGATCCAGGTGCAGGCGTGGCGGAGCGATGACCTCGAGTACGAAGGCGCATTCCAGCAGGATGGATTTTCCCTGGCCAGTTTTCCATTCTGCAAAGGCGGCGTTACCGTGATTGCCATCGAGGAGCTGGCCGAGGGCGTCGCGGAACAGCGGGTGATCGATGGTGAGGAAAGCGAGATCCTCGCGGGCGAGGGCGGTGGCGCGATCCAGGGTGGCGGAGAGGCCGTCCTCGGGGATGTCGGCGAAGGCTTCTGTTTGGCGGTTGCCGCGCTTGAAGACGAAGGCGTTCGCGGAAAGATCGGAAACGTCCAGCCCGAGGTGATCGAAGAGCCGGATGGCGAATTTCGCGAAGCGTGGATCGGTATCGGCCTCGCGGATCGTTGCGAGGAGTTCCGCGGATTGGGAGGCGGGGGGCGCGCCGAGTTCGAGTAGTCGGTCGTGGCCGGAGGCGAGCTGGCGGGCGACGTCGGCTTTCAGGTCGGCGGAGCGTTTCAGGAAACGGCGGAATTTTTCCGAGGACGGCGAGGCGTCGGCGAGGGCGTCGAGCTCCGGGAGCAGCTCGGTGGCGAGGGTGGTGGCGCCCTTGAGCGGTTCGGAAAAGACATCGAGCGCCTCGTGGAGCCAGCGCGCCTGCAGCTCCGATCTACTATCTTTCCCGTAGGGGACGTGGATGCGGATGTCGCCGGTCTGGCCGATGCGGTCGAGGCGGCCGATGCGTTGTTCGAGGACTTCGGGATCGCGCGGGAGGCCGAAGAGGACGAGGTGGCGGGCGAACTGGAAATTCCGCCCCTCCGATCCGATCTCCGAGCAGATCAGGATGCGTGCGCCGTCCTCCTCAGAGAACCACGCGGCGTTGCGGTCGCGCTGGAGCAAGGAGAGATCCTCGTGGAAAAGGGCGGCCTCGACGTGGATCTGTGCGAGGAGTTTTTCCTGCACGGCGATGGCGGCGTCCGGGGAGTTTGTGATGAGCAGGATTTTCTCGGTGGCGGGCAGGTCGCGGATCAGCGCGGCGAGCCATGCGTAGGGCGATGCGCCTTTTTCCAGCGGATGGAGGAGGGGCAGGCGTTGCGGGAAGCCGGTGAGGCGTTCGCGGGTGTTGCGGAACAGCACGCGGCCGGTGCCGAAGGAATCGATGAGCTCGGAAACGAGAGGCTGGCGGGCGGATTCATCGCCGGAAATGAGGGCTGTTAGATGTTTCCCGGCGCGGGGTGAGTTTTCGGTAAAAGCGGTGATATTGTCCGGGATGTTTCCGGCGACGAGGGCTTCCACGGTCTCCGCGAGGGGGATGTAGGATTCCGTTTCCGCGAGGAAAACATCGAGATCCGAGTAGCGGTCGGGATCGAGAAGGCGGAGCCGCGCGAAGTGGCCGGCGGGGCCGAGTTGCTGCGGGGTGGCGGTGAGGAGGAGCAGGGAGGGGATGGTATTTGCGAGCGAATCGACCATCGAGTAGGCGGGCGAGGCCTCGTCCTCCGACCATTCGAGATGGTGCGCCTCATCGACGATGAGCAGGTCGAAGCCCGCCTCGCGCGCTTGCTTGGTGCGGGTGGGATGATCCGTGAGGAATCCGATCGCACAGAGGATGAGCTGGGAATCGACGAAGGGGTTCGCCGTTTCGTCGTGGGCGGTGATGGAGGTGCAGCGTTCCTCGTCGTAGAGCGCGAAGAGGAGATTGAAGCGGCGCAGCAGCTCCACGAACCATTGGTGGATGAGCGGCTCCGGCACGAGGATGAGGATGCGGTCGGCTCGGCCTGTTAGATAGAGGCGGTGAAGGATGAGGCAGGCCTCGATGGTTTTCCCGAGGCCCACTTCGTCGGCGAGGAGGACTCGGGGGAAAAGGCGGTTCGAGGTCTCCGCGACGATGGAGAGCTGGTGCGGAATGAGGTCGATGCGCGCGCCGGTATAGCCGCGGGCGGGTGAGCGACGGATCGCGGCGTTCCAGCGTAGTGCTTCGAGGCGCTGGTCGAAATCGCGCGGATGATCGGTGAGCCCGGCGAGCAGGCGTTTCGCCGGGCTGATGAAGCTGAGTGAATCTAACAGGTCGCTCTCGTGGATGGACGCACCGCCGCCGTGGTAGGTGAGCAGTCCATTTTGCTCGCTGACGGATTCGACGGTCAGTTTCGTCTTCGCATGATCTGCGATCTCATCACCGGGCGCGAAACAGACGCGTGCGAGCGGTGCGGACTCCGCCGAGTAGGTGCGGGTTTCCTCGGCGGCGGGGAAACAGATCTCCACATGGCCGTTTTCTTCAGAAATCACATGCCCGAGCCCTAGGGAGGGTTCGGAGGTGGAGATGTAGCGTTGACCGGGAAAAATTTCAATTTTCAAAGTTCAACTTTCAATGGAGAGGTTTCGTGCGTTCATCTGCCGTTCATTTCTTTCTGTATTTGAGTGCCGCACACGTAATTTGCAAACAGTCAATCGATGGCGAGGTGTCTTCCGCCGGAGGATTTCATCACCCTGCAGTCAACATCTTGGGGGAAACCAGGTTTAGGAGAACTTACTTTCCAACAGTTTTTCGCGGCGCTCACGGACGAGGCGGACGACGAGGGCGGTCCAGCCGGTCTGGTGGGAGGCACCGAGGCCTTCGCCCGTTTCGCCGTGGAAGTATTCGTGGAAGAGGAGAAGGTTTTGCCAGTGTGGGTCGTCGGAGTAGCGTTTGGAGACTTCGCTATCACCGAAGCAGGGGCGGTATCCGTCCTTGTTTTTCTTGAAGAGGGAGATGAGGCGGTCGCAGAGGTCGATGGCGACCTCGCGGAGGGTGCATTTATTACCGGATCCGGTGGGGTATTCGATTTTAAAGCCGTCCCCATAGAAGTAATAGTAGCGCTCCAAGGCCTCGATGAGGATGAAGTTGGTGGGGAACCAGATGGGGCCGCGCCAGTTGGAGTTGCCGCCGAACATGTCGGTATTGGATTCGCCGGGCGTGTATTGCACCTCGTGGGTGGAGCCGGCGTACTGGAAGACAAAGGGGTGCTCGCCATGAGCCTTGGATAGGGAGCGGATACCGAAGTCGGAGAGGAATTCCTTGGTATCGAGCATGTAGGTAAGGCTTTGGTGGAGGCGTTCTTTCGAGGGGATGGCGAGAAGGATGCGGCCGGAGTTTTTCTTCCCGGGGACGCGGTTGGCGGTGACGTATTTGAGGAGCTCCGGCTTGTTGACAAGGAACCAGTCCATGCGTTTCCGAAAGCCAGGGAGGGCATCGATGGTTTTCTGCTTGATGACGGTGACGGCGGAAAGGGGGAGGAGGCCGACAAGGGAGCGGATGCGGAGGGGGATGGGTGACTCGTCGCCGACGATGAGCTGGTCGTAGTAGAACTGATCCTGTACGTCCCAGAGGCCGTTGCCACCGAGGGAGTTGATGGCGTCGCAAATGTTTACGAAGTGTTCGAAAAATTTCGACGCGATGTCCTCGTAGGCTGGCTTGGTGAGGGCGAGTTCGAGCGCCATGGCGAGCATGGTGAGGCAGTAGAAACCCATCCACGCAGTGCCATCCGCTTGCTGAAGGTAGCCGCCGCCGGGAAGGGAGTGGGAGCGATCGAAGACGCCGATATTATCGAGGCCGAGGAAGCCGCCACCGAAAACGTGGCGGCCGTCCAAGTCCTTGCGGTTGACCCACCAGGTGAAGTTGAGGAGGAGTTTCTGGAAGGCTTTCTCAAGAAAGAGGATGTCGCGGCTGCCCTTTTTATCGGCGATCTTGTAAACACGCCATACGGCCCAGGCGTGGACGGGCGGGTTGACGTCGGAGAAATTCCATTCGTAGGCGGGAAGCTGGCCGTTGGGGTGCATATACCACTCTCGTAGTAGCAGTAGGAGCTGTTGCTTGGTGAAGACGGAGTCCACCGCGCAGAAGGGGAGCATGTGGAAGGCGGTGTCCCATGCGGCGAACCACGGGTATTCCCACTTATCGGGCATGGAGAGGATGTCCTTGGCGTGGAAGTGCTCCCAGTCGTGGTTCCTGCCGGCGAGGCGGCTCGCGGGCGGATTAGGGATTTCGTTGTCGCCCTTTTGCCATGTTTCCACGACGTAGTGGAAAAACTGTTTCGTCCAGAGCAGCCCCGCGTAGCCCTGACGGCAGATGAGGGTCTCGTCTTCGGAAATATCTTTCGGGATGATGTCGTTGTAGAACTCGTCGGCCTCGCGGATGCGTTTATCGAAGATCTCCGAGAAACCGGAAAGCCCGGGGATGCCGCTGTCATCCTCGGCGGGGTGGAGGCGGCAGCGGACGGTTATAGATTCGCCGGCGGGAACGATGAGAATGAAGTGGGCAGCGGCCTTGGTGCCCTCAGGTTTCGGGGAAACTGCGTCCTTTTCGTTGTGGATGATGTGGCGGTGAAAAGCGTCCTTGGTATAGTGCGTGGTGTTTTTCCTATCTCCAAGGGACTCATGGTTCGTCTCGTTCTCGGTGAAAAGCCATTCGGATTTGGTGCCCGCGACGGATGGGTCGATGTGAAAGCGAAAATTTCCGAGGATGCCGTGCTCGACGAGGAGGGAATCGCCGTCGAGGCGGATGGATGGTTTTTTCAGTGGAGCCTCGGGATCGGTGCCCCAGGTCCAGGTGTTGCGGAGCCAAACGGTGGGAAGCACGTGGAGTGGCGCGTCCTCGGGTCCGCGGTTGGTGACAGTGATGCGCCAGAGGATGTCCTCGGGGCTGCGCTTCGCGGTTTCCTGGACCACATCGAAATACCTGCCGCCCTCGAAGATGCCCATATCCGCCAGCTCGAACTCGGGGCCGAGGCGTCCGAGGCGCTCGTTTTCCAGGCGGATGTCGGTGTAGGGGTATCTCTCCTGAGGATACTTGTAGAGCGCCTTGGTGTAGGAGTGGGTGGGGGTGGAATCGAGGTAGTAGTAGCATTCCTTGACGTCCTCGCCGTGATTGCCCTCGTTGCCGCCGAGGCCGAATAGGCGCTCCTTGAGGATGCTGTCGTTGCCGTTCCAGAGGGCGGGGGAAAAGCAGAGGCGGCAACCGCGGTCGCACCAGCCCTGCAGCCCGTCCTCGCCCCAGCGGTAGGCGCGGCGACGTGCCTGGTCGTGGGGAAAGGCGGTCCAGGCATTGCCATGATCCGAGTAATCCTCGCGGACGGTGCCCCACTGCCTTTCGGAAAGATAAGGCCCCCAGCGCTTCCAGTCCTGCGTGCGCTTATCCTCTTCTAAAAGTCTGATGGATTCCTGGGTCATGGCAAAGGTCGAGGGGAGGGTTAGCAGGTTCCGTGCGAAACACGAAGGCTTTCTAAAAACCGCTTAGCGTCCGGTTAGGCGGATCAGTGTGGAGAGGATGCGGCCGCGCTCCGCCAACTGGTGATCGGAAATGTTCAGGCGGAGCCGCCAGTTGCCCTCGCCGCTGGTGCCCGGGGTGTTGATCCGGTCTTTTAGTTCGAAAAGATCGGTGACCATGAGGACGGCGTAGCGGGAGTTTGATTCGAGGAGCGATTTGATGAGGCGCCAGTGGATTGCATCGGAGTAGGGAGGCCATGCGTTATCCGGGGGGATGGGGATGCCGGAAAAGCCGGCAAGCAGGCGGAGCGCGTGGGCGGCGCCCTCTGCGGCCCAGTGGCCTTGCTCGGTGGGGTTCGCTTTCTGGAGCAGGATGGTCTTGCGGCAGTTGTCCCAGGTGGCGCAGAGGGAATTATGGTCGTGGGTGGAGTAGGCGGCGAAGGAGTTTTCTGGAAACACGTCGCCCATGACAGGGGAGCCGTCGGCGTAGGCATCCCAGTGGGGAATGCGGTATCCGGATATGCCTAGTTCGTCGAGGTGGGGGCGGACATACTCGGGAACCCAGCCGAGGTCTTCGGCGATGACCTCGGCATCGCCTGCGGCATCAAGGATCGCGCGGAGGCGGAAGTCGCCATTGGCGCGGTTAACGGACTTGTGCTCATGGGTGTCATCGGGATGGCTGAACCACTGCGGAGCCCTGCCGTCGGTGAGTTTCTCGGCCGCGTAACGGTCGAGGCCGAGGAACTCGAGGTTTTTGCTCGGGTGCCATGGGAAACCGTAGATCCGGTAGAAGCCGAGGATGTGGTCGAGGCGGAACATGCCAAAGATTTCCGTGAGCCGGGTGAGGCGTTCCCGCCACCATGCGAAGCCGGATTCCGCCATGGCGTCCCAGTTGTAGAGAGGTATGCCCCAGTTCTGCCCCCACTCGTGGATGAAGGGATTTTCGGCGGAGTAAGCTTCGGGCGGGGTTCCGCCGAACCAGTCGGTGTGGAAGCCGGCGCGGTTGAAAAAAACGTCCGCAGAGTGGAAGGAGACGCCGATGGGGAGATCGCCCATGAGTTTCACGCCGCGGCGGTCGGCGTGGGCGCGGAGATCGAGCCATTGGCGGAAGCAGAGCCATTGCGCGTAGGCGAAGGCTTCGAGGCGGGAAATGATGTGGGCGGGATTTTCCGCACGCAGCGATGCGACGAGCGCATGGGCACCCTCTACGGATTGCGATTCCACGGGCCACTCGTCCCATGTTAGGTGCGCGCCGTGGATTTCTATGAGCAGTTTGAAAAGGCAGTAATCCGGCAGCCACGCGGCGCTGCGCTTCTGGAACGCTTTGAAATCTGCGTCGAGGGCGGGATCCGGTTTTCCATGAAAACGGGCGAAGGAAATTTCTAGCAGGTGGCTCTTCATCGCGCGCACCGCGGGATAATCGATCACAGGGTCGTTCAGACGCGGGCCAAGAGAGGCGCGGGCGGCTTCGATTTCCGAGCGCGTAATGTAAGGAACCATGTCCGGCTCGAAGGCGAGGTAGATCGGATCGAGGGCGATGGATGAGATGCCGGAGTAGGGGCTTTCGTCGGTGCCGTTCTCATTGATCGGCAGCAACTGGAGGAAACCGAGATGATGATCGGCCGCCCAATCAATCCATTCCCTGACGGCCAGGGTATCGCCGATGCCGAGATCGCCGGGGCGGCGGGTCGAGAAGGCGGGGATGAGAAGACCGGTCGTTTTCACTAGCCGATGTCTATGCGCGAAGAGGATAAGCGGAAAGGCGGAAATCCGCGGGGAGCACACGCGCCCTCGCGTGTTGCGGAGCGCGCCCTCGCGGTCTGCTGGCTGGAAAGATCCTGTGCATCGCCAGGCCGAACCAACGCTCGCTCTATCGCCGGCTAGGTTTCCGGCGTGGGCGCCGGAAACAGCACGCGGGGGCGCGTGCGCTCCCCCCATCTTTACGCGTTGCGAAAAGATGGCATCTATTCAACCGCGCTTGTCTTCCTCTTCCAGGAAAATTTCCGAGAGGCGGAAGCAGCGGCGGGCAAGCTCGCGGGCATCGTTGTCGCCGATGAGGGCGACACCTTCCTCGCTGACTTCGGCGAGGAAAATTTTCCAGGCATTCTTGGCGACCTTGCCGGGGTCGGGCTTGCGGCGGGGCTTGTGCGGCTGCGGGCGGTTATCCTGCGGCTTGTCGCGCGCATCGGATTGTTCCTTTTGTGCGGGACGTGGCTGCGGTGCTTCCGGCGCAAGGGCGATGGTTTCCTCGGCGAGGGGAGATTCCGGCGCGATGGAGGATTCGGATTCTTTCTTGCCGGACTTGCCCTTCCCACGGCGGCGGCGGCTGCGTTTCTGATCCGCTTTGGGAGCTGCATCCGCTTTAGGCTCTACCGTGGCGGCAGATTCTTTCGGGGCGGATTCTGAGTCCGCAGATTTGCGGGTGGGCTTGTTGGAAATCCGGCGAACCTTGGGTTCACGGGCCGCTTTTTCGGAGGCGGCGTCTGTTTCAGGGGGCATGAGGATGATGGGTAAGCGGAGCTGCTAGTAGTTGTCGATGTCGTCAGCGTTACCGGAAGTGCCGTCCTTACCTTTGGATAACAGGTCGAAATCGGGATTCTTTGCAGCTGAGTTATCACCCCGCCTGTAAATGTATTCGTTGCCCCAAGGATCACGGATTGTGGCATTCGCATCGGTTCCCTCGATCCAGCCTTGACCCTTGCTGTTGGGGTCGAGATCCGCGAGATAGATTTTTCCCGGAGGGCTGGCATTTGCGCCGGTCCAGTAGAGAAGGTTGTAAAGGCTGTTGGTGGTGCCGGTGGGCGGGTATTCACCGTTATCTAGTTTGTATTCCTCCAGCGCCTTGGAGAGCAGGCTGATCTGGATGGCGGCTTGCGAATCCGCCTGTTTTCTAACAATGTAACCGTAACCACCCATAGACAGCCCTGCGAGGATCACGATGATGGTGATCACGACGAGGAGTTCGATCAGCGTGAAGCCCCGGCGGTTTGGCGATGAGGGTTGGGTTTTCATGGTGTGATTGGTTTGTGGAAACATAAGCTGTTTCCGGAATCTTTCGCGGAAAAACCGCCGGATCACTGGTCGCTCATCTCGGAGATCATCTTGATCAGTGGTAGGAAGAGGGCAAACACGATGGCACCGACGACGAGAGCCAGCATCACGATCATCATGGGCTCGAGAATGGATGTCAGTGCTGTGACGGCGTTGTCCACCTCATCGTCGTAAACGTCCGCGATTTTCAGGAGCATTTCAGGAAGCTGACCGGTTTCCTCACCCACATCGACCATGGAGATGACCATGCTGGGGAAAACTCCGCTGGAGGATAGCGGGGTGACGATGGATTCGCCTTCTTTCACCGCTTCGTGGACTTTTGCGATTGCGTCGGAAACGATCACGTTGCCTGCGGTGTCGCGGGTGATGTTGAGCGCCTGCAGGATCGGGACGCCGGATGTGACGAGGGTTCCGAGTGTGCGGGCGAAGCGTGACACGGCGGATTTGCGCGTGACGTCGCCCAGGATGGGTAGGCGCAGCTTGAAGTTGTCGATGAGGTGGCGTCCTCCTTTGGTTTTGCCGAAGGCGTTCAGCGCGACGATGAGACCGCCAAGAGCAACGAATACCCAGACCACATTCGGGATGCCGGCGATGGGGTTGCCAAGGCAGAATTCGGAGAAGCCGAACACGATCTGAGAGATCAGCGGGAGCTCGGAATCGGTTTCGGAGAACATCTCCTTGAATTTCGGCACGATGAAAATCATCAGGAAGACCAAGATGGCGACGGCTATGAACATAACGATGGCCGGGTAAACCATGGCGGAGACGATCTTGTTCTTCAGCTTTTGGGCTTTTTCCTGGTATTCCGCAAGACGGTTGAGGACGACTTCCAGAACACCTCCCAGTTCCCCCGCTTTGACCATGTTCACAAACAGCTTATTAAACATTTTCGGGTGCTGGGCCAGGGATTCCGAGAAGGTGGAACCACCTTGGACGGAATCTGCAAGCGAACTGATCGTTGACTTCAGGACGGGGTTTGGCTCCTGCTTTCCAAGGACCGTAAGGGAGCGGAGCAGCGGAAGGCCGGAATCGATGAGCGTCGCGAGTTGGCGGGTGAACACCATGAGCACCTTCGGTTTGACTGTTGACCCGCCTTTGCCGAAACTAATGTTCATTGGCTTTGCTTTTGCCTTTTTCACCATTGATTTCGAGGCGATACCGGGCTTGCCCTTCCCCTCCTCGGCGATATGGGTAGGGTAAAGACCCTGCGCGCGGAGTTTTTGAACAGCTTCGGCTTCGGTTGCGGCGGCGACCTGGCCGTTGGCTTGTTCGCCTTTCGCGTCAAGGGCGGTGTAGTGGAAGTTGGGCATGAGCGTTTTTTTTAGGAGATTAGTTGATTAAAGAATATCGGAAGGGATTTGGCTACGCAAAAATGACCGGCGCTCACGTGTATTTGAGGACTTCCTCGATGGTGGTCTTGCCCAGGTAGATGTTCCGGAGGCCGTCCTCGCGGAGCGTATTCATGCCCAGCTCGATGGCCTTTTGTTTGATGACGACGCTCGGTGCGCGTTTGGTGATGAGTTCGCGGATGGGTTCAGTGATGTTCAGTAGCTCGTAAAGTCCGGCGCGACCGCGGTATCCGGATTGGCCGCAGACCTCGCAGCCTGCACCGGTGAAGAACTGCTTGTCGCCGAGTTCGTGGGGTGAGATACTGAGCTGGGAGAGGATCGCCTCGTTCGGCTCGTAGGGTGATTTGCATTCCACACAAATCGTGCGGACGAGGCGCTGGCCGAGAACTCCCTCCAGCGAGGCGGCTACAAGGAACGGCTCGCAACCCATGTCGATGAGGCGGGTGACGGCGCCTGGCGCGTCGTTGGTGTGGAGGGTGGAAAGGACAAGGTGGCCTGTTAGCGCGGCTTGGATGGCGATCGTGGCGGTTTCCTTGTCGCGCATTTCCCCAATCATGATGCGGTCCGGATCTTGGCGTAGGAAGGCGCGGAGGATTCGGGGAAAATCAAGGCCGATGGCCTCGTTGATGGGGATCTGGATGATGCCGTCGATGTCGTATTCCACGGGGTCCTCGGCGGTGAGGAGCTTTGCATCGATGGTATTGATGCGGCGCAGGCCCGCATAGAGCGTAGTTGTTTTGCCCGCGCCGGTGGGGCCGGTGACGATGAAGATCCCGTTCGGCTTCTCGATGGTCTCGCTGATGTAGTCGTAAATTGTCGTGGGGAGGCCGAGGTTTTCCAGGGAGAGGTTGACCGAGGAGCGGTCGAGGACGCGGAGCACAATGGACTCGCCGTGGTGGGTAGGGAGGGTGGAGACACGCATGTCCACCTGTTTTTCTCCGATTTGTTTTACTATACGTCCGTCCTGTGGAACGCGGCGCTCGGCGATGTTGAGGTTCGCCATCACTTTTACGCGGGAAAGGATCGGTAAGGCCAAGTGCGGTGGTGGCGGCGCCATTTCATACAGCGCGCCATCGACCCGGTAGCGGATCTTGAAGTCTTTTTCGAAGGGCTCGAAGTGGATATCCGATGCCTTTTCCTTGATGGCCTGGTAAAGGACGAGATCGACGTAGCGGATGATGGGAGCGGAGTTCGCCTCGGCCTCGGCGTTGGCTTCGTCGAAATTCTCTGTGTTGTTATCAAGTTGGGCGAGGATGTCTCCCATCGCTTTTCCCTCGCCGCCGTAGCATTCGTTGATTTTGGCCTCGACGAGGTAATCGGGTGCAACGACGACAACGATCTCGCGGCCTAGGGCGAAGCGCAGATCCTCGACGGTCTGTGGATTGAGCGGATCGACCAGCGCGAGGTGGAGGCCTTGGTCATCGAAGTTCACTGGGAAGGCTCCGTGAAGGCGGGCGGTGCCCGCGGGAACAAGATCAAGAAGCGCGTCCGGCGGAGTCCAGTTGCGCAGATCGACGAGGGAGGCTCCGAGTTCCGAGGCGACAATCGGCCAGACGTCCTCCTTGGATTGGATGACTTGGAAATCGGCCAGTAGTTCGGGCACGCTTTTTCCGCTGTTATCGATTTCCGCGAGGATCTCCTCCGACAGGGAGGCGTCGATGAGGCTGCGGGCTTGGAAAAGGTCTAGGAGTTGGCGGTTGTCCATGAAAAGTTTTGAAATTCTAAATTTTAAACTTTAAACCTCAATGAAGAGGTAGGCGCAGTTGATCGGGATGATTGGTATGCGCTCGTCTTAAATTTGGGTTTTAGGGTTTTGGGTTTAAAGTTTTAGTCGAAATCACCCATGGTGGCGTGGACGACCTCCGAGCCGGAGGTGAGGCCGGAAAGGACTTTGCGGATACCGTCCTCGCGCAGGGTGCGCATGCCGAGTTCGCGGGCGCGGCGGCGGAGTTGGCTGGTGGTCAGGCCGCCGTTGATCATGCCGCGGACCTCGTCATCGATGTTGAAAAGCTCGAAGATACCCATCCGCCCGCGGAAACCGTTGCCGCGGCATTTCGGGCAGCCGACCGGGCCGAAGATGGAGGCCTGGGCGACGCGGGCGGCGTCGAGGTTGAGGGCACGCATCTCCTTGTCGTTGAGCCCGGCGGGTGTCTTGCACTCGGGGCAGAGCTTGCGGACGAGGCGCTGGGCGAGGACGGCGCGGACGGCGGAGGCGATCAGGAAGGGTTTCACGCCGATGTCGGCGAGACGGGCGATGGCGGAGGGTGCGTCGTTGGTGTGGAGGGTGGAGAAAACGAGGTGTCCGGTGAGCGAGGCATTGATGGCGATGTTGGCGGTCTCCGCATCGCGGATTTCCCCGATCATGATGATGTTGGGAGCCTGGCGGAGCATGGCGCGGAGTGCGGCGGCGAAAGTCATGCCGATCTCCGATTTTACCATGACCTGGTTGATGCCGGGGAGTTCGTATTCGACGGGATCTTCCACAGTGATGATCTTCTTGTCCGGCTTGTTGATGACGTTCAGGCAGGCATAAAGGGTGGTGGTTTTCCCAGAACCCGTGGGGCCGGTCACGAGAAGGATGCCATCAGGCAGTTTCAGCAAGGTTTCAAACTCGGCCTGGTCATCGGAAAAGAAACCGAGTTCGGGAAGTCCGAGGAGGAGGGCGGTTTTGTCCAGTATCCGCATGACAATGGATTCGCCATGGTTGGAGGGGACGGACGAAACACGGAGATCGACCTCCTTATCGCCCATCTTGAGCTGGATGCGCCCGTCCTGCGGAAGGCGTTTTTCCGCGATGGACATACTGCCGCTCATCACCTTGAGGCGGGCGACGATGGCCGGGAGCAGTTTCTTTGGGTGAGTGTCTACGTGGATAAGTTTGCCGTCGAGGCGGTAGCGGATCCTGACGGATGTTTCCAGGGGTTCGATGTGGATATCCGAGGCTCTCAGGCGAAATGCTTCGGTAAGCGTTTGTTGGACGAGGCGGATGATGGGGGCGTCGTTCGTCTCGACGCCCGCTTCGGAGTCACCGGTTGAGACAAAGAAACCATCCACCTTGTTGTCCTGCTTTTTATCAGTCACATTGTAAAACTGCATCAGTTGTTGGTTGATGTCAGTGTGCGTGGCGCAGGCGAGATTCAGCTCCCGGCCGATGACGTGAGGCAGGCTGTCCAGTGTCTCGAAATCGAGGGGATCCGCCACAGCGACAGTGAGGTAGAGGCCGTCGTCGGTGACGGGGATCACTCGGTAGCGTCGCGCGGTTTCCTCGGAGACGGTGAGTATGACAGCGGGATCGAAGTGGAAGCCGGCTAGATCCACGAAAGGGATGCCCGCGTTGGACGCGAGCGTCTCGGCGACTTGGGTTTCGGTGATTTCCGACTGTTTGATGAGGTGCTGAACGATCGTCAGTCCGCCAGGTAGCGAGGCTCGTGCGATTTTGAGTTGTTCCGCTTTGATGATGCCGCCTTCCACGAGCAATTCGGCCAGGTAATCTTCGTTGGTGAACACGGGAATGCTTTGCTAGGTATGGGATTTTCGGTTTGGTGCGCAAACCACCAAGGTGATGGTAGGTGTTCAAGTTGGTCAAGCCGGACAAGGGTGTCAACCTGCCACATCGGGAAATGCTTGCAAACGGCGAGGAATAAGACGGCGAAGGAATATCGGAATCAGCGGGCGGACTTCTGAATCAGGACGCGGAAATGCGCTGCCGCATCGATGAAATGCGAGTCGGAGGGTTCGGCGAAGGTGCGGATGAAGTCCGCAAAGGAATGGGATGGGGAGGATGCCAGCCATGGTTGGGACCAGGCCACGAGGTCGGTGAAATTGACATCAGCTGTGATGTCCTGGAGGCCGCGGTTTTCGAAGACGGCGGAACCAAGGATGCGCTGGTGAAAGAGGTAGGCTCGCAATGAGCCATGTGGGCGCCGGTGGTAAAGCCGTTCCGCAATGTCCCCGTAGTCGATGGTCAGCATCTCGCCGCGCGTCCAATGGGGCAGCCATGATTCGAGCCATAGCCGGTAGGCGTCATGGACTTCTACTGTTTGGTTCTCTTCGAATAGGATCTGGAATATGGACGAGGGGGGTAGTTCCGCGGGTGGTAGCAAGACCTCTTTCATCAGGCTATCGAGCGCGAGTTCCCGCCATACTTTCTGGTTTTTCCTGAATACGCGCGCGGGGAAAGCATCCACAAGCTCGTTGGAGAATATGACGGCCTCGCCGGAGCAGCTTTGCAGCGCGTCGAGAATCGACATGTGATGCGATACCTTCTTTCCAAACAGGGCTTTCTGGTGTTCCGCGAGAGCGGGTGAGGACTCGACAAGATGAAAACGCGTGCGCAAGCGGGTCGCGAAAGGCAGGCTGCGGATCACCTGGGCGGTGAGCGTGCCAAGGCCCGGACCGATCTCGATCACGTGGCGCGTTTTCGTTTCACGAAGGGCGCGGGCGACCCATGCCGCGATGGCTTTCGCGGGGGCTTCCGAAAGCTGCGGCGCGGTGGTGAAATCGCCGCGCGCGCCGATGTTGCGGATGTTGCGTGCATAGTAGCCGCGCACGGGATCATGGAGCGCTCGCGCCATGAATTCCTCGATGGTCTCGAAAGGGCCGGAGTCCATAACGAAAACAACCGCGGCCTTGCGGGCGCGCGGTTGTGAAAAAATTCCGTATGATTGCGAATTACTTCGCGGAGGCTGTGCGAGCCTTACGGATGAAGCTGTTCACTGTTTCGGAAGGCTTCGCCCCGACGGAGAGCCATTTATCGGCCTTCTCCAGATCGATCTCGTAGTTGGTCCCTTCGAGCATCGGATCGTAGGTGCCGATCTGTTCGATATAACGTCCATCGCGGCGCTTGCGGCTGTCCACGGCGACGATCTTGTAGTAGGGGCGATCCTTGGTGCCCTTGCGGTTGAGGCGGAGAGAAACTGACATGGTTTGGCTTGTTGCGGTGTTACCCGGAGACGGGCGGGGGAGGAGATTGCTTCAAATCACAGGTGGCGACAAGCGAAATTTTGGTGAGTTTCGCGGAAAACGAAAACCGGCCCCGGGGACAAGGAAAAACCCGGCGGGACGGATCCGGCCGGGTTTTGGAAAAAGCGTCCGCTAGGCGATCAGAACTTCTGTGTGCGTGAATGGGCGTAGTAGGATTCTGCACCTAGTTCGGGTGGGAACTCGGACAGGCCCTCGTGGACGTTCATTTCGATCCGGTTGTCCTGGCCGCACTTTTCGTAAGGGGGTTTGAAGGTGCCGCGATAGGTGGGGCAGCTGAAAGTGAATAGCTCGTAAAAACCGTAGCCGAGACGGGTCAGTCCGCGGCTGGTGCCATCGATAGCTCCATAGGACCAGCCGGCTTTGCCGCCGTAGGTATCCGATTTGCGCACGATTTGCTCGGGGATTTCGATGAAACCGTAAAGAATGTTGCTGACGGCACGTCCCAGCTTGCGCGTGGAGGTGTAATGCGAGCCGGGAGGTGATTGGATGTCGGCCGCAGCGAAGCCGCTGAGGACGCAGAGAGTGGTGGCGACAGCGAGGAATTTTTTCATGCAGGGAAAAGTTATGGAAAGAGGGCGGGCGTTGGCAACGGCAAAATTGGATTTTTCGGAGGCTATCGGTGACGCCCATCCGCTGCGAGATCGGGAAGATCCATGGATGCCGATCATTCACACCTTGTCCGGCATCATCCGCAGATCGAGGGTAAAGGGAAAATCGGGGCTTATCTTCGGCTCGACGGGGTGGATTTTCCCGCCGGTATGGCCGGTGCGGAAAAAGCGGGCGAGGCGGCGTGCTTCGGCTTCGTAGGAGTTCACGGGGAAGCTCTCGCTGCTGCGTCCGCCGGGGTGGGAGGCGTGATAAGTGCAGCCGCCGATCGCCATGTCGTTCCATGTGTCCACGAGGTCGAAAATGAGCGGGGTGTGGACGGGGATGGTCGGGTGCAGGCAACTCGGCGGCTGCCAGGCGCGGTATCTCACGCCCGCCACGAACTCGCCGTGGGTGCCGGTGGAGTGGAGCGGGATGCGGTAGCCGTTGCAGGAAACCACATGCCGCTCGCCGGTCATACCTTTCACCTTGATCTCCATCCGCTCCACCGAGGAATCCACGTAACGCACCGCGCCGCCGGGGGCACCCTCTTCGCCGAGCACATGCCATGGCTCGATGGCGTGGCGCAGTTCCAGCTCGATTCCGGAACGCTGCAGATCGCCGATACGCGGGAACCGGAACTCGAGGTGTGGCTCGAACCAACTACTAGGTATTTCGTAGCCGTGCCCGCCGAGATCGGAGAGGACGTCGTTGAAATCCTGCCACACGAAATGCGGCAGCATCCAGCGGTCGTGGATCTCGCTGTCCCATCGGACGAGCGGTTTCACGTAAGGCTCTTTCCAGAAACGGGCGACGAGGGCGCGCAGGACAAGGTGCTGCGCAAGGCTCATGCGGGAGTGCGGTGGCATCTCGAAGCCGCGCATTTCCAGAAGCCCGAGGCGTCCCGTCGCGCTGTCGGGGGAGTAAAGCTTGTCGATACAGAACTCGGCGCGGTGGGTGTTGCCGGTGGAGTCGATGAGCAGGTTGCGAAACGCGCGATCCACTTTCCACGGCAAGGAGTTTCCCTCCCCTTCAAGTGTCCGGAAAGCGACCTCCAGTTCGTGGATCGCGTCGTTGCGGGCTTCGTCGATGCGGGGTGCCTGTGAGGTCGGGCCGACGAAAAGGCCGGAGAAAAGATAGCTCAGCGAGGGGTGATGGTTCCAGAAAGTGACCATGCTGCGCAGTAGGTCGGGGCGGCGCAGGATGGGGCTGTCGGAAGGCGTCTCGCCGCCGATGATGATGTGGTTGCCGCCGCCGGTGCCGGTGTGGCGGCCATCGATCATAAATTTCTCCGTGACCAGGCGGCAGAGGCGCGCCTCTTCATAAAGCGTGGTGGTGTTGCGGACAAGCGCGTCCCAGCTCGCGGCGGGCTGGAGGTTCACCTCGATCACGCCGGGGTCGGGGGTGACTTTCACCACTTCGAGGCGCGGATCAAAGGAGGGCGAAGTTCCTTCCAAAATGATCGGCATCTCCAGCTCGGCGGCGGTCTTTTCGATGACGGCCACCATTTCCAGGAAATCCTCCGTGGTATCCACCGGCGGCAGGAAAAGATACAGCCTGCCGTCGCGCGGCTCCACGCAGAGCGCGGCGCGGGTGATCCAGCCTGCGCTTTCTCCGGCGGCAGGTTCCTTGGTTTCGTCACCTGAAAAAGCCGGCCGGAGGCGCGGCTCTCCATTGATTTGCATCACGGCAGTCCTTGTTGGGAGCGGGGGACAGGTGGCGGTAGGGTCTTGCGGGATGGCCCATGGATAATCCTCCTTTTTCACCCACGGCAGCGAATCGAGCGGCAGGCGGTATCCCATCGGCGAGTCGCCGGGGAGCAGGAAAAGCGTCTCCTCGCGCAGGAACCACGATCCGCTCGTCCAGCGCGAAACTCCATCGACGACCTTCTTTTTCAGCGGTAGCACGTGCCCCACGACGGCATTCAGGCCGGTCTCGAAAATGCGTGCGATCCGATCCCGCTCCAGCTTGCTCTTTAGGTTTGATTTGAGCGGATCGACATTCGAGGGCAGCCGCCGTTCGCGCCACATGTAATAGAAAGCATCCTCGTAGCCGGGGATGAGGAATTTCGGATCGATGCCGAAGTTCTCCGCCAGCGACTTCGCGAAACGCTCTGCCTCGGGCGCGCCGAAACCGTAATCGGTCGACTCGTCGGCGATGAGTGAAACGTTGCTCCAGATCGGCTCGCCGTCCTTCCGCCAGTAGCAGGCAAGGCTCCAGCGCGGGAGCTCCTCGCCGGGATACCATTTGCCTTGGCCGTAGAAAAGCAGGCCACCGGGCGCGAACTTCTCGCGCAGCCGCTTGATGAGCTTGTCGGAAAGTTTGCGTTTCGTGGGTCCCTGCGCGGCGGTGTTCCACTCGTCGCCGTCGAGGTCGTCCATGGAAATGAAGGTCGGCTCGCCGCCCATGGTGAGGCGCACGTCCATGGATCGGAGTTCGGAATCGATCTCACGCCCGGACGCGAGGATTTTTTCCCAGGCATCCTCGGTGTAGGGGAGGGTGGTGCGCGGGGATTCGTGGATGCGGGCCACCTTCATTTCGTGCTCCATACGCGATTCGCAAGGCTCCGTGCCGCCGGTCACGGGCGCGGCGCTGCCCGGTCTTGGAGAACAGGCCAGCGGTAAGTGGCCCTCGCCCGCGAGAAGGCCGGATGTCGGATCCAACCCGATCCATCCCGCGCCGGGCAGATAGACTTCCGTCCATGCGTGCAGATCGGTGAAATCCACTTCCGATCCGCTCGGGCCGTCGAGACTTTCCACATCCGGCCTGAGCTGGATCAGGTAACCGGAAACGAAGCGCGCCGCCAGACCCATGCCGCGCAGCACGTTCACCAGCAGCCACGCCGAGTCGCGGCAGGAACCCGAGGCTTTTTCTAATGTTTCCTCCGGCGTCTGCACGCCCGGCTCCAGGCGGATCTTGTATTCCACCGCCTTTTGCGCGGCGGAGTTCAGCTCCACAAGCACGTCGATCGTGCGGCCTTCCTTTTTGGAGAACCACCGAGTGCAATGGTTGACCCGCGGCCCCACTCCCTCGATCTCGAGGTAAGGCGCGAGTTCGTGTTGCAGTTCTTTCTCGTATTGGAAAGGGTAGTTCTGCGCGCTATCCTCCAGAAAGAAATCGAAGGGATTGTGCACGGCCATCTCGACCACGAGGTTTACCTCCACATCTAGACGCGGCATTGGCTCGTTGAAGACGAGTCGGGCCAGGTAATTGCCCTGCGGATCCTGCTGCCAGTTGATGAAATGGTCGCCGGGCCCAATTTTCAGCGAATAGGCGAGCACCCGGGTCTTCGAGTGCGCAGCGGGCCTTAGCCTTACTACATGTGGCCCGTGCTCGACTGGCTTGTTGTATTCATAGCTGGTGCGGTGGTGCAGGGCGACGTGGATGGACATAAGTCAGGGTTTCAACGGAATTCCTGATGTCGATAAGCACCCAATATGCCACACGGTTGGTTGAGAGCCTATTTTGCCCCTTCGCGGGCGAGGTATTCCGCCTCTTCCTCGTGGGAGTGGATCTGGAGGTTTACCTGGACCCCTTCTTTATCCGCCGCTGCTTTCAGGACGCTGCGGATGGCAGAGGCCGTGAAGCCGTTGCGCCCGATCAGCATCGCCACGTCATCTTTCGCCAGCACCAGCTTGAAGCGGAGTTTTTTCGGCCCAAGTTCCGCGACCTTGAGCTGCGCCTTGGCGGGTTCATCGATGAGTTTCACCGCCACGAATTGCAGAAAATTCCTTAACCTATCCGTCACTGCTTGCATGGCGGTAGCTTTCCCCATCTCCCTGGAATCCGCAAGCTCCCATCGCCTCAGAAGCTATGAAGATTCAACCCGTGGGGGATGAAGGGTTCGAAATCGGCGGGGTTGGTGGTCGCCAGCTCGGCACCGGAAAGGATCGCGGTGGCGGCGATCATGGTGTCGAGGCGGGTGCGGCGCTTGGAACCGGTGAGGTGAAAAAGTTCACCGGCAAGCGAGGCGGCGGCTTCGTCAAAGGGGATGATGCCGCCGGAGAGAAGTTCCTTCATCGCTTCCCGCAATGGGTGAGTGTCGGGTGTGGAAAGCAGTTCCATCCATGCCACTGATGAACAGGCGAAAGTTTCGGGCTTGGCGAACACCTCACGTGACGTGATGTGGTGCGGGTCGGTGGGGTCTTCCGCACCGATCAGCAAGTTGGTGTCCAAGTGAATCATGCTTCGCGTTCTTCTTCGATGATCGCATCGCGTTCACGGGCTTCGCGGAGTATCCGGCGGAAGTCTTCGCCCCAGCCTGCGGGGCGCTGGGGGTTGTCCCGCAGCCAATCCAGAATTTCCAAAGGTTTCATGCCTTTGAAATCGGGCACGCCGGATGCGGCGGATGTCTTTTCCGCGGATTCCAGCGCGCGCCGCAGGGTCTCGGATTTCGAGACCCCCCAGCGTTTCGCAAGACGTTCGAGTCGAGCCGCGGTGGCGGGATCGAAAGCGACGGTGGTGCGGATGGTCATGGTAGCCATAACTTCACTATGTTATGCGTATCACATGATCAGTCAAGGTGTGAAGCAAGCCTTGGCATGTGCTGGTACCGATGCGTAGAGTCCGGCGCTGTGAAAACCACCTCCCTCAAGCTCGAGTTCGACACCCCGCAGTTCCTGCAGGGGCTGTTTGCGAACGACCGGCGCAACCTTTCCTACATGGAGCAGGAGCTGGAGTTGAAAACCGTGACGCGGGACGGGTGGATCAGTTTCACCGGGGCGGAGGATTCCACCCTGCTAGCGGCAAAAGTGTTCCATGATCTGGAAGCCACGCAGCGCAACGGCCTGCACATCTCCGCGCGGGATTTTCGGCTGGCGGTGGATGTCGCGCGTCAGTCCGGCGAGATCCCGCTGAACTCGCTTTCCACCGTCCGTCTTGTAGGCTCACGCAACCGCAAGACTGTTTCCCCGCGAACTCCGAATCAGTTCGGATATGTGAAAGCGATGCAGGAAAACGACGTGACCTTCGGCCTCGGACCGGCCGGCACCGGCAAGACCTACCTCGCGATGGCGGTCGGCCTGCACATGCTGAAAAAGCGGGCGATCCACCGCATCATCCTCACCCGTCCCGCCGTGGAGGCCGGTGAGGCGCTGGGTTTCCTGCCGGGGGATCTGAAGGAAAAGGTCGCCCCATACCTGCGCCCGCTTTACGACGCGATCCACGACATGCTCGATCCCGAGGAGGCGCAGCGCTACCTCGACGAGGAGGTGATCGAGATCGCGCCCCTCGCCTTCATGCGCGGGCGGACATTGTCGCGTTCGTTCGTGATCCTCGACGAGGCGCAGAACACCACCCGCGAGCAGATGTTCATGGCGCTCACAAGGCTCGGTGAGGAATCGAAGCTCGTGGTCACGGGGGACTCCTCGCAGGTTGATCTCAAGCCCGGCGTGCGATCCGGCCTCCACGAGGCCGAACATGCGCTTGGCGGCATCAAGGGCATCGCATTCACGCGATTCACGTCAGCCGACATCGTCCGCCATCCCATCGTCGAGCACATCGTGAACGCTTACGAAAAATACCGGCAATAGTGCGCTTCAAGCGACCTGCCTGTCCACGTCCTCGCGGAGGTTCTCGATGATGTATTCCTGGCGGCTCGGGGTGTTTTTTCCCATGTAGAAGGCGAGCAGTTCTTTCACGCCCTTGCCTTCCTCGTATTCCACGGGATCGAGCCTCATGTCGGCTCCGATCATGAATTTGAACTCGTCCGGCGAGATCTCGCCAAGCCCCTTGAAGCGGGTGATCTCCGCGGCCTTGCCCACTTTCGCGATCGCCTTCACGCGCTCCTCCTCCGTGTAGCAGTAGAAGGTCTCCTTCTTGTTGCGCACGCGGAAGAGAGGGGTCTGCAAAATGAAGAGATGCCCGTCGCGGATCATCTCCGGGAAAAACTGGAGGAAAAAGGTGAGCAGCAACAGGCGGATGTGCATGCCGTCCACGTCCGCATCGGTGGCGATCACGACCTTGTTGTAGCGAAGCGATTCGATACCGTCCTCGATGTTCAGCGCCGCCTGCAGCAGGGCGAACTCCTCGTTTTCGTAAACGATCTTGCGGGGCAGCGAGTAGGTGTTGAGCGGTTTTCCGCGCAAGGAAAACACCGCCTGCGTCTCCACATCGCGGCTCTTCGTGATCGACCCGGAGGCCGAGTCGCCCTCGGTAATGAACAGGGTGCTTTCCTCGCGGCGCTTGTGCTTGGAATCGAACCTCACGCGGCAGTCGCGCAGCTTCTTGTTGTGCACTTTCGCCTGGCGCGCACGCTCTCGGGCGATCTTCTGGATGCCTTTCAGATCCTTGCGCTCGCGCTCGGCGGCGTTGATCCGCTTCTGGATCGCCTCCGCGACCTGCGGGTGCTTGTGGAGGTAGTTGTCGAGGGAGGCCTTGAGGAAATTCCCGATGAACGCGCGCAGCGACTCGCCGCCCGGCGCGATCACCGAGGAGCCGAGTTTCGTTTTCGTCTGCGATTCGAACACCGGCTCGATGATGCGCACGCAGATCGCCGCCTCGATGCCCGCGCGGATGTCGGCGGGGTCATACTGCTTCTTGTAGAAACCGCGGATCACCTGAACCAATGCCTCGCGGAACGCGGCGAGGTGCGTGCCGCCCTGCGAGGTGTTCTGGCCGTTTACGAACGTGTGGTATTCCTCGCTGCTCTCCGCGCAATGCGTGAACGCGATCTCGATGTCGTGCCCGACGAGATGGATGGGCGGATAGAGCGCCTCCGTTTCCATTTCCTCGCGCAGCAGATCCAGCAGGCCGTCCTTCGAGCGGAACTTTTTGCCGTTGAAAACGACCGTCAGCGCCGGGTTGAGGTAGGAATAGTAGCGGCACATCTTTTCCACGAAGGGATCGCGGAATTTCGTCTTGGCGGGAAAGATCGAGCGGTCGATGTCGAAGGCGAGGCGCGTGCCGTTGAGGCCGTCGTCCTTGCGCGGGTTTTTCATGTCCACGGTCAGTTCGCCCTTGGAAAACTCCAGTGCCTTGGTCTGTCCTTCGCGCCAGGATTGGATCTCGAAAAAATCGGAAAGGGCGTTCACCGCCTTGATGCCGACGCCGTTGAGGCCCACGGATTTCTTGAAAGCCTCGCTGTCGTATTTCGCGCCGGTGTTGATCTGCGCCGCGCAATCGAAGAGTTTCCCCAGCGGAATCCCGCGCCCGAAATCGCGAACCTCGACGCGGCCTTCCTCGTCGATGTCGATCCGCACCTCCTTGCCGTGCCCCATGATGTGCTCGTCGATCGAGTTGTCCACGGCCTCCTTGAGCAGGATGTAGATGCCGTCGTCCGCCGAGGAACCGTCGCCCAGTTTCCCGATATACATCCCCGGCCTGAGCCGGATGTGTTGCCGCCAATCCAGTGACTTGATGTCGTCCTCCGTGTATCCCGCTGCCATATTGTTACGTGTTTCTAAAAGGTCGCACCGGCCAGCGCAAGCGGGGTGTGATTTTTTCCGGTGTTTTATCCGGTAGGGCTGACCCGGCTCGGTCGGCCCATTTCAAAAATCAAACGCACCGCTTATTCTAAAGGGAGTGAAATCCCGTTACAAAAAGCCCGCCTCACCGCGGCCTCACCACATTTCCGGGATTTCGGCTCCCGCGTATGGATCAGGGCCGACCGAGCCGGATCGGCCCTACCTGTATGGGTTGAATCCCTTCGAAGCGCTCATCATCCGCAGGAAAAAATCACACAATCTTCCTTGCCATCCGGCACACACACATTATGTATTTTGAAGCCGCAAATTATGATTAGCCCCATGAAATTCCCCACCACCACCACCACCACCATCAGGCTCGCCGTTCTGGCCGGCATCGCCCTCTCCACGCCGGCCTTCGCTGTGGTCACCATTGACTACGTGCCGGTTGGCAATCCCGGCAACGCCGCAGACACCACTGGCTACGGCGCAGTGGCCTACGCCTACCAGATCGGCAAATATGAGGTCACCAACTCTCAGTATGCTGAGTTTCTCAATGCTGCTGACCCCACTGGTGCGAATGCCAACGACATCTACAACAACAACATGGGCAGCAATATCCGTGGTGGCATCACCTTCACTAGTGGCGCGGCCAATGGCGCGAAATACACCATCCGCACGAGCATGGGCGACAAGCCGGTGAACTACGTGAGCTGGTATGACGCAGCACGTTTCACCAACTGGCTGCACAACGGCCAGGGCATCGGCAGCACCGAGACCGGAGCTTACACGCTGAATGGCAACACGGGCATCATCACCAAGAACGTGGGTGCCATCGTCTATCTTCCCAGCGAGGACGAGTGGTATAAGGCCGCGTATTACGACCCGACACCGGGAGCTGGCGGCGGCGACAACTACTGGTTGCATGCCACCCAGAGCGACACTGCCCCCACCTTAGCCAGCGCCAATTCCACGGGCGATATTACAAATCCTGGCGCGAACGTGGCGAACTACGCGCAGGGAGCGGATTGGAACAGCCAGAACGGTAACGTGACAACGGTGGGCAGCGCCGGGGCTTTGGCGGAGAGTTACTTCGGCACGGCGGATCAAGCGGGTAACGTGTTTGAATGGAACGATGCGGTCATCGGTTCGTCGCGCGGGCTGCGGGGCGGTTCGTGGGGCGACACCTCCGGCTTCCTCGCCGCGTCCTTCCGCAACGGCGGCTCGCCCGCGGGCGGGGGCAGCATCGCGGGGTTCCGCGTCGCCAGTGTCCCCGAGCCGTCCGCCTACCTGTTGACGGTATTGTCAGTTAGCGTGTTGCTGACCAGAAGGCGTCGTTCTACCCTTTGACCTTTTGCACTTTTACCCTTTTTCTTTCAGAAGCACACGTAGTTGACGTGTGCTTCTTTATTTCCGCCGGAGGCGGACGAAATTTTTTTTCTGAGAAATGCAGCCGTCCGGTCCAGAATCTCCCATCGTATTGGTGAAATGGTATGACTACACCAAGTGGTTGCTGGAGCGGGTGGAGAATTTTCCGAAGAGCCAAAGATTCGTCATGGGTCAGCGGTTGGCGGGGCAGGCGATGGATGTGATGGATCTGCTGGTGGAGGCTTCCTACGCCCGTGAGAAAACCGAAATCCTCGCCTTGGCGAACCGCAGGATGGAAGTGCTGCGTTGGACGGTGCGAATGGCCAAGGACCGGAAACTGTTCACCACCGCGCAGTTCGAGTTCAGCGCCCGCGCCCTCAACGAATGCGGGAGGATGGTGGGAGGGTGGCTCAAGAGCCGTGGCGGCGCTTTGCAATCGCTAAGCCAAGCCTCCTGACATGGCAAAGACCCACAAGCACCTCTGGGAACAGGTCAGCAGCCTGGGCAACCTGATGGAGGCGGCGGGGCTGGCCATGCGCGGCAAACGCAGTTTGGCGGCGACCGCAGGTTTCCATTCCAAATGGGAGCTGGAATGCGTGAACCTCTCCGAGGAACTGGAAAACGGCAGCTACACTCCGGGCGCTTACCGCTACTTCAAGATTTACGAGCCGAAGGAACGCATCGTCGCCGCCGCGCCTTTCCGGGACCGTGTGGTGCATCACGCGCTCGTGCGGGTGCTGGAGCCGATTTTCGAGCCGCGTTTCCTGGAAGACAGCTATGCCTGCCGCAAGGGCAAGGGAACCCACGCCGGGATGCGCCGCGCCCTGCACCACGCCCGCCGCCATCCCTACGCGCTCAAGTGCGATCTGAAGCGCTACTTTCCCTCCATCGACCACGGCATCCTCACCAAGGAAATCTCCCGGGTCGTCGGGGATGCCCGGGTGATGGAACTGATCGGCAAGATCCTCGCCAGCCACCGCGATGGCACCCGCCGGGTGTGGCATGGGGAAGAGCTTTTCGACTTCACGGACCATCCGCACGGCCTGCCGATCGGCAACCTGACCAGCCAGTTTTTCGCCAACATCCACCTGGATCGCTTCGATCACTTCGTGAAACAGGAACTGCGCGTTCCGGGATACGTGCGCTATGTGGATGACTTCATTCTCTTCGGCCCGGATCGCGCGGCGCTCCACGGCTGGGGCAGGCAATGCCGCAAGTATCTGGCCGCCCGCCGGATGGAAATCCACCCTGACAAATACCGGCTGTGCCGCACTGCGGAGGGCGTGGACTTCTGTGGCTTTGTGGTTCGGGCGGACGGGCGGGTGAAGCTGCGTGCCAGCGGTGTGCGGCGTTTCCAGCGGCGTTACCGGAAGATCAAACATGAATGGCTGCACGGGCGGTGCGAGATCGTCGAACTGCGCGATGCCGTGCGTTCATGGGTGGCACACGCCGGCCATGCCCAGACTTGGCGCTTGCGGTGCAAGGTGCTCGCGCCATGATCCGGCGCATGGGCACCGGGCAACATAGCGCATCGGTTCGTCGCGCGGGCTGCGGGGCGGTTCGTGGAACAACAACTCCAACAACCTCGCCGCGTCCAACCGCAACAACAACACGCCCACGAACGAGAACAACAACGTGGGGTTCCGCGTCGCCAGGCCCCCGGCTTCCAGCCAGGTCTGAAACGGCCAGATCCGCAGGGGTGGGCAAAGCCCCTGCGGCCGCGCCGTCTCGGGGACCAGCCCGGCTGTCCGGAGCGGTTCTCCGCTGATCAACGGAGAACCGGTCGAATAAACCGCAGCCGGAGGCGGCTGGTAGCGCGAGCGAAGGCCGCCTCCGGTCATTCGGTTGCCCCTTAACTGACAGCAACCAACGGAAAAACCTAAACCGAGAGCTTGAGGCGGGGCTTGGGGTGGGGTAGTTTAGGGAATGAGTGAGCTTAAGGACGTGAAAAAAAATTACGCCGATAATCCGTTGTTCCAGCAGGTTCTCAAGGAAGGGCTAGCCATCCAGGATCGGTTTTCCGCCGAGCCGGTTTACGCGAGAACGGGAAAGGGTTATTTGAAGAGTGTGGGCGTTAGCGAGATCGCGGAGGCAAAGGAACAGATGCGAAATGCCAAGAATGTGAAGGAATGAAAAAGTGGTTGGAGCCGTTTGATTGGGGGTTCGTCACCGCCACGAATCAGATGATGTGCGAAAACAAAAAGGCGCATCATGGCCCGACGAGTGACGGACACGCTCTCGCAAGCGGGGAATGGGAAATCAAACGGCAGGAAGTAATGAGCCTTACCGAAGCCATCGACTTTTGCCGGAGCTGCCACCGGATGGCTCCCTTCACGAACTTCAACGGAAACACGTTTTCGGCCATCGCGCGGACGATCATCGCCAACGCCGGTTTTGATCCGTTGGATCAGACGCTTGCCCGCAGCCTCGCCGGTCACATCGTGGCCGGGGTCGCGGAGGAAGGCGAAGTCGAAGCCTTCCGGGAACTTTGCGCGAAGCTGGGCGGCTGATTTGCCTTTTACAACTCGCCCTCGACCAGATCCTCCAGCGTCTGGCGCTTGCGGATCAGGGTCGCGTCGCCGCCTTCCACCAGGATCTCGGCGGGTAGGGGGCGGGAGTTGTAGTTCGAGGCCATGACAAAGCCGTAGGCTCCGGCGGACATCAGCGCAACGGCGTCGCCGGGCTGGAAATCGGGCAGAGGCCTATCTTGGCAGAAAAAGTCGCCACTTTCGCAGATCGGGCCGACGACATCTACCTTGGTGAGTTCGGAAGAAGTCGGCTCGGTGAGCGGGACGATCTCGTGGTGGCCTTCGTAAAGGGCGGGGCGGATCAGGTCGTTCATGCCCGCATCGACGATCTTGAAAGTCTTGGCTGAACCCTTTTTCTCGTAGAGGCAACGGGTGACGAGCACGCCGGCGTTGCCAACGATGTAGCGGCCTGGCTCCAGGAGGATTTTCAGGCCGAGGTCCTTGATGCGGGAAACGAGCTCTTGGCCGTATTTCTCGATGGTGAGCGGGCGTTCGGATTCGTCCTTGGAAGACCACCAGTCGGGCGTGCCGGAGTTCAGGGAATCCTGATAGACGATGCCGATGCCGCCGCCGATGGACCAGAACTCGATGCCATACTTGACCTTGAGCGCGGTCACCATCGGGATGACCTTTTCTACCGCCTCGATGAACGGGTCGATGGAGGTGAGCTGCGAGCCGATGTGCATCTGCAGACCGCGGAGGCGGATATTCGGGAGTTCCGCGGCGGCGCGCGCGTAGAGATCCGGGATGGCGGTGAAATCGACGCCGAACTTGTTCTCGCTCTTGCCGGTGGAGATGTATTTGTGCGTCTTCGCGTCCACGTTGGGGTTCACGCGAACGGCGGCGGGGGCGATTTTGCCGAGTTCCCCGGCTACCTCGTTGAGGTAGCGGAGTTCTTCCTCACTCTCGACGTTGAAAGAGTAGATGCCCTGTTCGAGGGCGTAGATGATTTCATCACGGGTCTTGCCGACACCGGCGAAGGTGCAGTGGGCGGGATCTCCGCCGGCCTTGATGACACGGAAAAGCTCGCCGCCCGAGACGATGTCGAAGCCCGCGCCCTTGGTGGCGAGCAGGCGGAGGACGGAGAGATTTGAGTTCGCCTTGACCGCGTAGGCGACTTCGTGATCGACGCCCGCCATCGCCTTGTAGAGGCGGGTGAAATGGTCGGTGATCGTCCCCGCCGAATAAACGTAGAGGGGAGTGCCGTGCTCGGCGGCAAGGGATTTCAGGGAAACGTCTTCGCAGAACAGCTCGCCGTTTTTGTAGGAAAAGCCGTGCATGGCTGCCTACTTTTACTTAACGAGACCTGCTTTTTTCAGCGTCACGAAGGCACCGTTCTTGTTGATGGTCTTCAGCGCGCGGCAGCTCAGCTTGATGCGCATGAACTTGTTGAGCTCGGGCACCCAGATGCGCTTGGTCTGAAGGTTCGGGGAAACGGTGCGCTTCGTCACCTTGGTGACGTGACGACCGATACCGCCCTTTTTCTTGGCTAAGCCGGAGCGATGGATTCTGCCGCCGGAGCGGACGCGGGTACCTCTGATACTACAAATACGTGCCATAATGAAAATTAGTTAGCGGGGGACTTATTATGGCTTGGGATTTCAAGCCGTCAAGTCAAATCCTCGCAGAAAATCAGGAAACTCAGTCGTTCGAGCGGCCTTGGTAGGAGCCGTCCTCCGTTTTCACGGAGATGCGCTCGCCTTGATTGATGAAAAGCGGGACGTTGACGTTGAGTCCGGTTTCCATGATCGCGGGTTTGTAAACGTTGTTGGCGGAGTCGCCCTTCACGCCTTCCGAGGACTCGGCGACGGTCATCACCATGGTTAGCGGCAGTTCGATGCTGACTACCAGGCCGTCCGCGATCATGAGGGTGTAGGCCTGCCCTTCGATGAGATAATCCTTCACGCCTTCGATGAGATCCGCGTAAACGACCATGTCATCGTAGGTCTCCGGGTGGAGGAAGTGGTAGCCCTCGGTGTCCTTGTAGGAATACTCGTGGGCGATCTTCTCAAGATGAACGCCTTCGAGCGAGTCGTTGGAGGTGAGGCGGAGGTTGGAAACTTTCTTGCTGGCGACGCTGCGGATCGACATCTGCACGTAGGACGCCATGCGCGGAGGAGTCTTGAGCTCGTGCTCGATGACGAGGCAGACTTCGTTGTTGTGGCGGACTGCATGTCCCTTGCGGAGGTTGATTACGTTGACGCTAGGCATAATGGTGGGCGCATTGGGTAGGGGGTCGCGGCGGGGTTGGCAAGGGCTGAAAATTCAAAATTCAAATCTCAAAATTCAAGGAAGAGGGGGAAATGCGGGCGAACTCAGATCCTAGCTACTCAATTTTGCCGCTTGGACTTTCGGAGCTCACGACGTAGAGTGCGCCCAATGAATGTCTCGTGTGAATCGATCATCAGTGCGGCCATGAAGTTGGCTCCGGAAGACCGCAGCCAATTGGCCACATGGCTTTGGGAATCTGTGGCAGGCACCATTCCGATCCGCAGCGAGGAGCAACTTGAAACTCTTCTGAACCAACGCGAGGCGGAAATCGACCGGGATCCCTCGCAGGAGATCAGCCATCAGGAGTTGATGACACATTTTGCCAATCGCCGCTGACCGTGAGGCTTTCCTACCACCGCGCCGTTCAGCAGGAGATCGACGATGCTTGCACCTGGTATGATGAGAGAAAGGAAAACCTCGGTGACGAGTTTTTCCAAGAACTTGAGGGACTCTTGCACCGGATCGCGTCCAACCCTGAGGCTTTTCCACTGGCTCCCTTTGGTCGGAGACGGGCGAATATGAAGCGTTTTCCCTATGCCGTCTGTTATCGGGTTCACGCGGAGCGGGTGCGCGTATTGTGCTTACATCACGAAAAGCGCGACACCTCTTACGGCGCGGAGCGAATGTAATGATCTTCAGAAATTTGGGATATCGCGTCTCAAAGGGTGTGCCCCATCCTGATCCGCTTGGTCTCCAGGTATTTCTCGTTGTGGATGTTTGACGGAAGGGAAAGGGGGAGTTGCTCGGTGATTTCGAGGCCGTAGCCTTCGAGGCCGACGACTTTCTTGGGATTGTTGGTGAGGAGTTTGATGCGGCGGACGCCGAGGTCGTGGAGGATCTGGGCGCCCATGCCGTAGTCGCGGAGGTCGGAGGCGAAGCCGAGTTTCTCGTTGGCCTCGATCGTGTCGAAGCCTTGTTCCTGCAGCTTGTAGGCGTGGATTTTCGCGGGCAGGCCGATGCCGCGGCCTTCCTGGCGGAGGTAGAGGAGCACGCCGCCCTCCTCGGAAATGCGTTGCATCGCGGCGGCGAGCTGCGGGCCGCAATCGCAGCGCTGGGAGTGGAATACATCGCCGGTGAGGCATTCGGAGTGGACGCGGACGAGGGTCGGTTTCTCCGGATCGATCTCGCCTTTTGTGAGAGCGAGGTGGTGGGAATCGTCGAGGGAAACGGTGTAGAGGTGGCAGTCGAAATCGCCGAACTCGGTGGGCATGAGGATGGTCTGGTCGCGCTTCACGAACTTCTCGGAGCGGCGGCGGTATTCGATGAGCTGGGCGATGGTGCAGGCCTTGAGACCGTGCTTTTCCTGGTATTCGCCGAGCTCGCCGACGCGAGCCATGGTGCCGTCCTCGCCCATGATCTCGCAGATCGCTCCGACGGGAGGGAGTCCGGCGAGGGTGGCGAGGTCGATGGCGGCTTCGGTGTGGCCGGCGCGTCGCAGGACACCTCCGGGCATGGCTTGGAGCGGGAAGATGTGGCCGGGTTTCACGAAGTCATCGGCATGTGCCTTCGGATCGGCGAGGAGTCGGATGGTGAGGGCGCGGTCGGCGGCGGAGATGCCGGTGGTGATGCCCTTCGCGGCGTCCACGGAGACGGTGAAAGCGGTTTTCATGCCCTCGTGGTTGCGGCGGGTCATCTGCGGGAGATCGAGTTCCTCGGCGCGCTCGTGGGTGATGGGCGCGCAGATCAAGCCGCGGCCGTGAATGGCCATGAAGTTCACCATCTCCGCCGTGCAGAGCGACGCGGCTCCGATCAGGTCGGCCTCGTTCTCGCGGTTCGGATCGTCGGCGACGATCACGAGTTTTCCGGCGGCGATCTCGGCGATGACCTCGCTGATGGGATGGAAGATGAGGGAAGACATGAGGAAGAAGTGATCGGTGATCGGTTGAAGAGACCAAGGAGAAGCCCCACAGGCTTTAGGTTTTAAAGTTTAAGGTTTAGTTCAGGAAAGGATTCTGCGGGGCTTGGGAGAGGAGGTGGTGGTAGGGGGAGATGTTCTTGAGGAGTTCGTTCCAGAGCGACAGGTCGTGGGTGCGGGAAAGCAGCGAGCTATCGGGCTTCAGGGGGATCCAGGTGTTCCGCGTCAGCTCGTTTTCCAGCTGGCCGGGCGACCACGCGGAGTGGCCGATGCATGCGCGGACGATCTGGCCGGGCATGCCGACGAGTTTCGCGGCGACCTCGGCGGAGATGCGCGGGCGATAGCGTAGGCCGTCGGTCTCGCTCCAGGAGAAGGAGGAAAAGGTCAGTTCGTCGGTGGCAAGCGGGCCGCCGTGGTGGACGGGGAGTTTCCTCAATGCCTTGAACTCCGGATCGGGCAGCAGCTCGCCGACGGTGGTTTCCGTGCGGTGGTTGATGATGGCTCCCGCCGCTCCTTCGGTGGCCGTGTGCTGGGAAAGGATGATCACGGAGTGGTCGAAGGTGCCGTCGGCAAGGCTCGGCGACGCGATCAGCAACTGCCCGCGGAGCGAGAAGGATTGTTCGGATGCGGAGGAATCGTAGGGCACGCGCGAAACATCATGCCTGTGGTGGGAAACTTCAAGGACGATGGGTGGGTGGGCGAGGTGCCATTCACTCGATCATCGCCGGATCATTCACACCCGCCTTAAGCTTTGGCCTGGGCGCTCCGGAATCGAGGGCACCATAGGTGAACCCGGTTCCCAATCCCAATGATGTCGAGATGCGCGTATCCCCAATGGTTAGTTTCACCGGGCCAATCGGCGTGATGGTCTTGTCGTAATATCCCCATGAAAGAGTGACTTTCCGGTTGGATTCACCGTTGAACCTTGGGTCAACGGCTACCCATACGTTCGGTGTGTTGACCGCGCCGATCGCTCTCGCATCGAGAGATTCCGGATCTATGGAGGCTTTGAGCGAGAAATTCCAAGCGCATTTCAGGTTGAACATCGGGTGATCCATCCCCGCCGCCTTGATGACGATCTCACCGGTTTCATAGTTGTCCTCGCCTTGGATGCTCGGGGCATTCACCAAATCGGCGTGATTCAACTCCCAGCTTGGTTCGACGCCGCTGATGTCGCGCTTACCTTCGAAATACCGGTAAGTCCCCCTGATCAGCAGTGTGGGGTTGCTGGCATAGAAATCCGCCTCCGAAGCTTCGAACTTGATGGCCGTGAGGTTCACGCTGTCTTTCCAGGCCTCTTCGACGGGATTCAATGCGGCTCGGGCATCTTGTTTGCTCTGTTCCCGCAGCGCAGCCCAGTTGCCGGCATGCTTCTTGAAATCCTCCGGAAACCGCGTTTCTGCCTCGGTGAACCATTTGTCGATCTTCTCATCGACCTCTTTCCATTCGAACGGGCGATCTTCGTCTTTCTGGCTGCGGTGGCTGCGCAGAATATCGACGAAGACGCTGCCGTCGTCGGGGAGCGTTATGACGAGCTTCGTGCTGGCGGCTTCCTCTTTCTGTTCGGGTTCAACGGCACCGGCAAGCGACGCCAATGATGAGAATAGAACCAGCGCGGCGGTGGAAATTTTCACGGCTGCGATCATGCACGATCCACCAGCCGGGACAAGGCCGGATCAGAAATCTTCGCGGCAGCGTTCCTCCGGTTTCACGGCCTTTCCGGTTTCGCCAACGGGGTGGATGTAGAGGTATTTCCAGACATCCTCGTAAAGGTATTTGCCGTCCTTGCCTTTCGGGGAAGCGCCGCCGGGAGTGGAGGCGCTGTGGGCGCGGTTCGGATCCTTGATGGAAGCCTCGGTGGAAATCAGGCGGCGGGTGTTGCCGTAGGGAGGTTTCGATTCATCGAAGTTCACGATGGGTCCGAACTTCTGCAGGCCGAGCATCAGCCATGACCGGCAGTAGTGGTGGTTCTTCCAACCATCATCCCCGGTGTGGGTGAATCCGAAGAAGCGCTCCGGCGGCGTGGCGGATTTCATGCCCTGCCATTTCTCGGTCTGGTCGCGCGGGCCGGAAAGCATCACCACGCGGGCGACCTTGACCTCTTTCGCCAGTCGCGCCGAAGTCGTCGAACCGTGCGACGCACCGGAGAGGATGACCTTTTCCCAATCCAGCCCCTTGCCATCGCGGGAGAGGAACTGCTTCCAGTTTCCGTCGGGGTGTTTCTGATCGAGAAATTTCACGAACTGGTATGAGCGCTCCATCAGTCCATCGGGCTTGGGGATGTCGATGAATTTGGTGTGATCCTCGCCGGTCGCGGCCTCGAGGCGGATTCCGGAGAAATGGTCGTCGTCGCCGTCCTTGCGGAGCTTGTCCATCTTCGCGAACCACTCGCGCGGGTAGGTGACCTGGATCGCGTGGTGGCCGTAGGAGTTGAGGCGGTCGAAAAGTTCCGGCTTCGGCTCCATCAGCCAGATGACCAGGTAGCCGCTGTCCTTCACCCGGGTATCGACCGAGGCGAACTGGTTGTCCGCGGGGTTGCCCTTGCGCGTGAAGACGTAGTCGATCTCGGGATGTTCCTTCGTCCGCTTGTCGATCTCCGAGGCGCGGGCGGTGAGGGTGAATTTCTTTCCCTCGGCGAAGAGAGGGAAGGTGAGGGCGAGGAGGAGAAGGAGGGTTTTCATGGTTCAGCGCCGTCTCCTCGATGAACCGCTCCGCTTTTTCTGCGGGCCGGTTTTCGCGGCGGGCTTTGGAGTGGGTTTCTTGGAACCCTTCGCATGACCTTTCGCGGGCGGGCGGGGTGAGCCTTTGCCGGGCTTGATGCCTTCGGTGGTGGGTGCTCCGGCGACGGCGAAATCGACGAAGCGCTTGATCTTGTCGATGGCGATGATGCGCAGCGGCAGCTTCATGCCGAGGGCGAGGCGGCGGCCGTCGAAGGACGTCCAGGCCATGTTGTGCTGCTCGAAGCGCCAGTTGCTGGAGCGGGGGAGATCCTCGCGTTTCACCACGCCGCGGACGCCCATGTCCGGGATCTCGACCATCAAGCCCATCGGGCGGACGTCGGTGATGACGCCGTTGAAAGTGGTTTCATCGCCGTGATCCTTCGACAAATCCGACGAAGCGATGAGTTCGAGATACTCAAGCAGCTTGATCTGTTTCGTCTCGGACTCGGCCTCGGAGGAGGTGCGTTCGGTTTCGGAAATGTGGCGGGCGATGTCGCGCAGATCGGCCTGCGACGGGGTGCGGTCGGGGTGCTTCGGCGGGTTTTCGAGAAACGGCTGGAGCGAGCGGTGGACGATGAGATCCGCGTAGCGCCGGATCGGCGAGGTGAAATGGGTGTAGTCCGTTTTCGCGAGGCCGTAGTGGCCGAGGGGATCGGCGGCGTAGGCGGCGCGTTTCAGCGATTTCAGCAGGCCGAGCTTGATCTGATGCTCCTCGGCGGTGCCCTTCGACTCGTCGAGCAAAGCCTGGATATGCGAGCGGTTCGTGAGGTCGCCGGGCGTGTAGCCGTATTGCTTCGCGGTCTCGGTGTAGTCGAGCAGGCGGGATGGATCGGGATCCTCGTGGATGCGGAAAATGGAAGGTTTCGAGCGCTCGCGCAGGATTTTCGCGACGGATTGGTTGGCGATGAGCATGCATTCCTCGACGAGCTGGTGGGACTCCGTGTGGATAACGGTGTGCGCCTCGCAGGCGCGGCCGTTCTCATCCAGCTTGATCTTGATCTCGGTCATCTCGAGGTCGAGCGCGCCGTTCGCGAAGCGGTTTTTGCGAAGCAGCGATGCCATCTTCCATGCCTCCTTCACCGATCCGACAAGATGCGGATCGGAGCCTTCCGGCGCGCCTTTCCCGTCGAGGATGGCCTGCGCCTGCTCGTAGGAAAGTTTCGCCCGCGAGTGGATCACGGCATCGACGAATTTCGTGTTGAGGATATGGCCGTCCGAGGAAATCTCCATGATCGCGCATTTGGTGAGGCGATCCACATCCGGCTTGAGCGAGCAGATGCCGTTGGAAAGCTCGACGGGCAGCATGGGCAGCACGCGGTCGACTAGGTAGGTGGAGTTGCCGCGCTCGACGGCTTCCTTGTCCATCGGCGAGCCGGGCTTGATGTAGTGGGAAACGTCGGCGATGTGCACCTCTAACAGCCAGCCGCCGGCCTTGGTTTTCGCGATATAGATCGCGTCGTCGTGGTCTTTCGCGTCGGCGGGGTCGATGGTGATGACTAGCTTGCTGCGGTGGTCGCGGCGGCGGGCGATTTCGGCCTCATCGGGTTGCTCGGGGACGGCGCGGGCTTCGCGCAGGACTTCCTCGGGAAAGGAGGTGCGCAGGCCGTAGCGGGCGATGGTCGAGAGGATGTCCACGCCCGCGTCGCCGGGCCAACCGAGCACTTCGATCACGCGCCCGATCGGGTCGGTGGACGGGTTTTCCCAGCTTTCGAGATCGACGACGACGAGTTGCCCCGGCTCCGCCGTGGTGTCGCCGGTGATGTTGATTCGGCCTTCGAGCGCCTTGTCATCGGTCTCCGCCCACGCGAACTTGTTTTTCTTGCGGAAAATGCCGACGATGCGTCCGGAGCGGCGGGAAACCACCTCGATCACCTGTCCGCGCATTTCCTGATCATCAGGAGCCGGGCCGCGCTGGCGGGGTTTCGAGGTAGGGCCGGAGGCTTCGATGCGGACGCTGTCGCCGTCCAGAGCCGTCAGCGCCTGGCCGCGCGGGATGAAGATCCGGGAGTGGATCGTGAAATCGATGCCGACCGCCTCGTTCTCTGGATCGCCGATGATGGGGTAGAAGAACGCATGGCCGTTCGGCATGAACTTGATTGAGCCGAGGAGCGATCCCTTCGGGCCGGCCTTGTGGACACCGCCTTCCGTTTTTTTCTCGGCAGGCTTCGCGACGGGCTTCTTCTCCTCCGGCGGTTTCGGCAGGGAGTAAAGCTTCTTGGAGCCGCAGACGATGAGATTCCCGGCGGCGAGGTCGCTCAGCGTTCCGGTGAATTCGCCGGTGCGGTCGGCGGGGATGTCGAGCGCCTTGGCGATCTGGGTTTTGGAAAAGGTTTTCTCCGGATTCTGTTGGAGAAGTTCGAGGATTCGTTCGCGCATTTGGCAATCTGTAAAGGTGGCGGCATCCCGTCCTCCAGCGCCTTGAATGCGAGAGGTTTCCGGAAACCTGCGTGGACGCTACTCGGTGGATGCGACCGTGACAAGGTCGGCTTTCGGGGGTGGGAGATCGGCAAGCAGCCGAAAATCATGTCCTCAATCCTCCTTGAACAGATTGTTCATGCTTGCGAAGAAATCATCGAGATCATCTCCTGACATCTCCGTGTTCTGGATTTCGTCGAAGGTGGTGTGGTCGATGTGCTTGTCGTCGAGTTCGCCGATGAAGGAGGAGGGCTGGCAACCGGTTTTCTGGCCCCATTTCACCCGGGTGGTGCAATAGGTGAGGGTGAGGGATTCCTGGGCGCGGGTGATGCCGACGTAGAGCAGGCGGCGCTCCTCGTCTTTGGTGCCCTCGGTGATGGAGCGGCTGTGCGGCAGGAAACCCTCCTCCAGCCCGACGAGATAGACGATCGGAAATTCCAGCCCTTTCGAGGCGTGGAGGGTGATGAGGGTGGCGCCTTTCTTTTTCTCCAGATCGTCGTCCTCGCGGTCGGAGGCTAGGGCGCTGTCATCGAGGAAAGATTGAAGTTTTTTGCCCTTGGCGATGTGGTCGCGGAGGGAGGCGATCAGGGAGTTGATCGCCTCGCCGCGCTGCTGGCGCTCAGAGTCGTTCTTGCAGCCGCGCTCGATCCAGGGGAGGTATTCGATTTCGCGGAGCAACTCGGCGAGGACGTCGGCGGGGTTTTCCTTGGCGATATCGATGCGGTTCTTGGCACCGGAAATGAGGGCGACGAAATCCTCGATGGCGGCGCGGGACTTGGGGCCGATGGTGGTGGTGAAAAAGGGATCGCACAGCGCCTGCCAGACGGAGTGGCCTTTCTCGCGGCTCCAATCGGTGGCGAGGACGGCGCTGGACTGGCCGATGCCGCGGTTGGGGGCGTTGAGGATGCGGAGCAGGGGCACGTCGTTGTCCGGGGCGACTAGCAAGGAGGTGTAGGCGAGCACATCGCGGATCTCGCGGCGGTCGTAGAAGGACTGCGCGCCGACCATGCGGTAGGGGATTTTCCGGTCGCGGAGAGCGAGTTCGAGTTTTCGGGATTGCCCGTTGGTGCGGAACAGGATGGCGAAATCCTCCCACTCGCGACCGTGGGCTGTTTTTTCGCCGACCATCTCATCGGCGATGAAATCCGCCTCCTCGTCATCGCCGGGCATGGCAACGATGCGGACGTTCTCGCCCGCGCCGCGCGTGGAGCGGAGGATCTTCTCGCGGCGGCCGAGGTTGTGTTTGATGAGCGAGTTCGCCGTGTGGAGCACGGCCTCGGTGGAGCGGTAGTTTTCCTCCAGCCGGATGATCTTGGGATTGGGGAAAAAGCGCTCGAATTCGAGTATGTTCGCCACCTCCGCGCCGCGCCAGCCGTAGATGGATTGGTCGTCATCGCCGACGACGCAGACGTGATAAGGTGTTCCTACGAGTTGCTGAAGCAGGCGCATCTGTAGGGAGTTCGTATCCTGGAACTCATCTACGGTGACTCTAGTATAAAGTTTCCGGAAATGCTCGCGGACATCGTCGTGCTCGCGCAGCACCTGCTCGGCGAGAACCAGGAGATCGTCGAAATCGACGGCGTTCTGCGCGCGCAGCTCGTTCTGGTAGGCGACGGCGAGTTGCGCGAAAAAATCGTCCTGGAGATCTTGGGCATCGATGCCCTTGTTCTTCGCCTTGGAGATTTCCGAGAGAACGGTCTCGGCCTTCACCTTCTCATCGGTGCCGCCCTTGCGGACGAGGAGCTGTTTCATGATACCGACCTGATCCGAGTAGGCGGTGATGGAGAAATTCTTCTTGTAGCCGAGCCGGTCGATGCCGCCGCGCAGGAGGCGCACGCAGAGGGAGTGGAAGGTGCAGACGGTCATTTCCGACGCCGCCATTTTCGAGACCATGCCGCCGATGCGTTCCTTCATTTCGGAGGCGGCCTTGTTGGTGAAAGTGACGGCGAGGATCTCGGAGGCGGGGACTTTCCGCTCCAGCATGTGGGCGATGCGGCAGGTGACCGTGCGCGTCTTCCCCGTGCCCGCGCCCGCAAGGATCATCACCGGCCCGTCCTGGGCGGCGACCGCTTCGCGCTGGGCGTGGTTGAGGGATTCGAAAGCGAAGTCGTTGGCCATGGGCTGGGTGAATCAATAGGGGTGCGCGGCGTTTGGCAACCGTGGAGCGGAGAAAGCCTAGCGAAGAGATTTTTTTAACCGCAGATGGACGCAGATTCACGCAGATGAAAGAGAAAGAGTCGCGAGAGCTTTTTTCTTCCTTCACGTCCATCTGTGTCCATCTGCGGTTGGATTTTCTTCCATCAATTCCGGACTCTTGATCCCGGCGGTTGACTCTTTCCGCTGACCGCCGGAATAATGCGCCCGGCCAAAGCCCCCAATCAACATCATGGAAAACGTCATCATCATCGGAACCGGCTGTGCCGGATACACTGCCGCCATCTACGTCGCTCGCGCGAACCTGACCCCGCTCATGCTTTCCGGCACGCAGCCCGGCGGCCAGCTCACGACGACCACCGAGGTCGAGAATTTCCCCGGTTTTCCCGAGGGCATCATGGGGCCGGAGATGATGATGAACATGCAGAAGCAGGCGGAGAAATTCGGTACGCGCATCCAATACGCCAGCGTCGAGTCCATCGCGAAGGACGATGACGGGAATTTCAGCGTGAAACTCGGCGGTGGCGAGACGCTGCGTTCGAAGACCGTGATCATCGCGACGGGAGCTGCGCCGAGGCACCTTGGTCTTCCGAACGAGAAGGATCTCATCGGCCGCGGCCTAACATCGTGTGCGACCTGCGACGGCGCGTTTTACCGTGATGTGCCGGTGGCGGTCATCGGCGGCGGCGATAGCGCCTGCGAAGAAGCCGGTTTCCTCACCCGCTTCGCCAGCAAGGTCTATCTCATCCACCGCCGCGACGAGCTGCGCGCCTCCAAGATCATGGCCGAGCGCGCCCTTGCAAACCCCAAGATCGAACCGGTCTGGAACAGCGGGGTCGAGGAATACCTCACCAATGAAAAGGGCGAGATGCGTGCCGTGAAACTGAAAAACCTGGTGGACGGATCGGAAAGCGAGCTCGCGGTGGATTGCGTGTTCGTGGCGATCGGCCACGTGCCGAACAGCGGCTTTGTCAGTGGCCTGGTGGATCTCGATGAGAACGGTTACATTCTTCAGGTTCCCGGGCGCACCGCCACCAAAACCCCCGGACTTTTCGCGGCGGGCGATGTGGCGGACCATTACTACCGCCAGGCGATCACGGCGGCCGGGCAGGGTTGCGCGGCGGCGCTGGAGGCGGAGCGCTATCTGACGGAGCACGAGTGAAAAATTCAAAATTCAAAGTTCAACTTTCAAAGAAGAATCGTATTTCCCCGTGAAAACATCACCTTTACTGTTATGCATTTTATCCCTGTCTTTGCTTATTTGATCAGGAAGTAGGCGGTTTCGGGCAAGGACTCTGTCGCGGGTTGACCTGAGCACCCGGACTGGGCAGTGTTGATGCAAGTTATGGAAGTTTATCATCCCACCACCGATGACCATCATTTCCTGCGGGAAGACCGCACCATTCTCTGGCGGCGAATCTCCGCCCATCTGGCGGCGCATCCCGAGGACTTGCGGATCGCCTTGGAAAACATTGAACGCTGGTTGATGAGCGGGCGGCTGCATCCCGCGCCCTTGCTCGATTGGCGGGAACGAATCTTGGCGGCGCGTGAATCCCCGGTGGCGTTCGATCAGCTCATCGCATTTCTCGCCGATCCGAACCACGAATCGGAGCGGATCAAATCCTGCTCGCCTTTTGTTGGCCTGCCTCTTCTCGCCCCCTCAAAATGAACCTTCGCTCGCTCCAGCATGTCATCGTGGCGGCCAAATCGTTGGCGGAAGGGAAAAGGATAATCGTTTTCGGCTCTGCTTCCTTGCTCGCCTCTTACCCGGAACTGGGTTCTCCATCCGGGCCATTGGCGACAACCTACGATGCCGATATCCTCTGCGAGCCTTTCGACGAGTTGACCTCGGTGATGCTACATGAGGCACTCGGGGACAACCGAACTTACCACCGGATCCACGGCTATCATGCCGATGTGTTGCGAGATTCCATCCTGCAAACACTTCCGTCCGGCTGGAGGGAGCGCCTTGTGCCGGTGCCGGATTGCGAAGAGGCGTTCGCGATTTCATCAAATGATCTCGCGGCTTTGAAATTGCTTGTCGGACGCCCCAAGGACATCGATCTACTGATTATTCTGCGGGAAAACGCGATAGTGAAGGCAGAGGCCGTGGAAAAACTGATTCACCAGCTCGATATACCGATCGAAGCGATGCCCCGCTTACTCTCCAATTTCAGGATGGTATTCAGCTCGTGAACGCACGGCTCATTTGTCTTGCTTGAGCACCTCGAAAACCTGCGGGGGCACGTAGCGTTTCACGGTTTCCTCCCAGCCTGTGGGGCCGGTGAGGGATTTGATCATGCTGGAGGAAAGCTCGGCGATGTCGCGCGGTGGCATGAGGAAAACGGTGGTGATCTTGGGTGCCATGTCGGCGTTGATGTGGCGCATGACCCGCTCGTATTCGTAATCGTTCGGCGAGCGGATGCCGCGCAGGATGTAGGCAGCGCCCATCTTGTCCGCGTAATCGACGAGGTAGCGGTTGTCGAAATGGGCGACCTCCAAGCGATCGCTGGCCGGGACGGACGCGCGCAGCATCTCCAGCCTTTCGTCCAGCGAGTAGGAGTAGCTCTTGGCCGGATTGCTGCCGATGGCGACGATCAGGCGGTCGAACATTTCAAGCCCGCGCTCGATCATCCAGAGGTGTCCGTTGGTCGGTGGATCGAAGGATCCGGCATAAACCGCAATGCGCATAATGGGGAAACTTTAAATTTTAAATTTTAAACTCCAAGGAAGAGTTTTTGGGACGCACACGGGCGATGGTTGAGCGATGGAGATGCCGATTTCTTCACTTAGGGTTTAAAGTTTAGAATTTAAAGTTTGGTTCCTTGGTTGAGGGCGTGGAGTTGTTGGCCGTCGGGGCTTTGGTAGGAGTAGGAGGTGGCGAGGGTTTCGTTGAGGTAGGCCTTGGCGATGCGGACGGCTTCGGGGAGGGGTTTTCCCAAAACGAGACCGGCGGCGACGGCGGCGGCAAGGGTGCATCCGGTGCCGTGGGAGGCGGCGACATCCAAGCGCGGGGAGCTGTAGCGGTGAAGGATTTCCTCATCGAAAAGCAGATCCAGGCATTCCGCGCCGCCGAGGTGACCGCCTTTGAGAAGGACGGCGCAGCCGTATTCGGCGGAAAGTTTTCGGGCGGCCCTTTCCATCGCGGTGGCGTCGGCGATTTCCGCGCCGAGCAGGGTTTCGGCTTCCGGGAGGTTCGGGGTGATGACGGTGGCGAGCGGGAGGAGTTCGTTGCGGTAAACCGCGATGGCATCGGCTTCTAACAGGCTCGCGCCGGTAGAGGCGATCATCACTGGATCGACCACCAGCGCGATGTGCGGATGCTCGCGGAACACGGCGGCGACGCGGCGCACGTGTTCCGCCGAGCCTAGCATCCCGGTTTTCACCGCGATGAGGGGAAAGGCGTCGAGCATCAGCCGGATCTGATCTTCGACCATCGCCGGATCGACGGGATCGACACGGCGGACGATGTTCGCTGTTTCCGAAACGATGCAAGTGACGGCGGTGAGGCCGTGGAGGCCAAAGTGCTGGAAGGTTTTCAGATCCGCCTGCAAGCCCGCGCCGGCGGAGCAATCGGAGCCGGCGATGGTCATCACGGCGGGAGGAGCGGGGCGGTTCTTCGCGGGGTCTATCATTGTTCCTTGATTCTTTCCTTCTGCTTCCCAATCCTTTCCGCATGTCCAAAGACATCAAGGAATTTGAAGGCCTACGGGTCAAAATCGATGATGTCATCTACATGCCCAGTCTCGACGCGCCGCCGGATCGTCCGCACCCGTTCGTGTATTTCATCAGCATCTTCAACGATTCCCCCGTGCCAGTGACGGTACGCGGCAGGAAATGGGTGGTGGTGGAGGATGGCGGGGAAACGACCGTAGTCGAGGGCGACGGGGTGGTGGGTCAGCAGCCGGTGATCGCGGCGGGAGAGCATTTCTCCTACAATAGCTACCATGTGGTCGGCAGGGCGGCGGCCGTGTCAGGCTCGGTTTTCGGCGAAACCGCGGCGGGCGATTGGGTCTTCGCGAGGATCCCGGAATTCCGGCTGGAGATTCCGACGTGGGCTTGAAAGTTCAGAGTTCAATTTTCAACTCTCAAGGAAGATAATCCGATCAAATTCTGTCAACGCACTTCAATAAGTTTGTCGCCGCGCTCGATGAGTTCCACCACTTGGGGGATAAGAGGCTCGAACCACTGCAGCAAAGCGCGTCTGCTGGTGTTGCCGATGCGTAACCAGACGATGACGGGTGTCTCTCGGCTCTGGCTGAGACGGTGGGGAAAGTCCTCGTCTTTGGTAACGATGACAGCTTCGTGTTTCAGAGCGTAATCCCAGATGGGCGAGTCGTCTGCGTCACGTAGTCCGATGTCCGCAACATGCTCTGCCGTGTGACCTTGGGCGGCAAGGAATCTTGCTAATGCTGGCGGCAGCTGAGCATCGACAATGAACCGTATCTTCACCGGGTAACGAGAACGGGGTGATCGGCTTCGGCGGCGGCGAACTCGAGGCAGGCGGTGATGTCCTCGGATTCAAGATACGGGTAATCTTCGAGGATTTCCTCTTCCGGCACCCTGGCGGCTAAAAGATCGAGGATATCTTTCACACGGATGCGCATCCCGCGGATGCAGGGACGGCCTCCGCATTGGTTCGGGTTGAATGTAATCCGCTCGTTCATGCCGAACTTATAGACCGGATGGGGCGGCGGGTAAAGGATTCGGTTCGTGGCGGCGGATTGCATCCGCCATGCCATTCGTTGCTTGTGTTTGGCAGGGCGGATGAAATCCGCCGCCACGCACACAAAAGAGGCTCCCGTTTCCGGGAGCCTCTGGGTTGGGTTGATTCTTTGTGGACGGATCAGGCGTTGGGGCGCTGCTCGGTTTCCTCCTGTGATTCTAGGGTTTGAGGAGTTTCGTGGAATTCCTCGGTGGGAATCTCGGCGTGGGGTTCCTCCTCGATGACTTCGGCGATGGTCTCCTCGGCTTTCGGTTCGGAAACAAGGTCGAGCACCTGTTCCTTGGGTGGGAGCGGGGCGAGGACGGGCATGACCTGGGCTTTGGATTCACCCGCGGATTCCTCTTTCTCGGCGGCCTCATGCTCCTGCGATTTTGCGCCGGAGACGGTGAGCTTGCGGCCCATGAAGAATTGGTCGTGGAGGACTTCGACGGTGCGCTTCGCTTCGTCGATATCGAGCATTTCGACAAACCCGTAGCCCTTGGAGCGGTGGGTGTTGCGGTTATAGACGATCTCGATGCGGCGGACGGCTCCGACTCCTTTGAAGAGTTCCTCGAGGTCGTTCTCGGTGGTCTCGTAGGAGAGGTTGCCGATGTAGACGCGGCGGTTCTCGACGGAGGATGGATCACCTCCACGGCGGCCGCCATCGCGTTCGCCACGGTCACCGCGCTCGCGGCGGTTGCCACGGCCTTGGGGTTCCCGGGCGGGCTGGCCTTCCGGGGACTCGTTGCGTTTCTCGCGGTGATCGGTGCGCGCGTCACGGGTCTGGCTGCGTCGTGGCTCGCGGGTTTTCGCGGGTTCGACAGCATCCGGACGACGCTCAGGGCGCGGGGGACGGACGGGCTCCTTGTAGAGACCGACGGCTTTCAGCAGCTTCTGCCACCAGCTGAGCTGGACGGGAGCGGGCATCGGGCGGTGCTGGGGCTTTCCGGTGTCCTGGCGGCCGGATTGGCCACCATCGCGTCTGCCTCCGCCTGACTGGCGACCATCGGATTGGCGTCCTTCAGATCGGCGACCTTCGGTGTTCCTGCCTTCGTTGCTGCGGCGTTCGGAGTTGTTATCATTATTACGGCGGTTTTGCCCTCCGCGTGAGCGGCGGCGACGGCTATCTCCCGAATTGCGGGAGTTCTCTGTTGCGTTTGACATGGTTTCGCATGGGTCTGTGGTTTGCGGACGGCCCGGCGCGGCGGGCATGGCTGCCCGGCGTTGCTGAAATGGATCTGCGTGCGATCGGTGGGGCTTCCGGCCGCCAGCGTTATGGTGCTGGGCCAAGCCCCCGCGACTGTCGCGGAAAAGGTCTTGGTAGGGCCGGATGCCGACGATTCGCGCCGCCGTCCGTGAGCCAGAAGGTTCCGTATTTCCTGGCAAGCCCTAAAGATCCGCGTTTCGGTGAGGAAAACGGATGTTTGGAGAGATAGGGTGCCGGATGCGGACATCGGTTTTCAGGAAACTCCTGCTCGGGCGGGAACGTAGTCGACCAGACCGGTTTGGCAAGACCTAAGACGGCTTCCTGAGGCCAGGGTCATCCAGCTAGGGAGAGTAGGGAGTTTGAACCACGGATAAACGCGGATGAACACGGATCAGAAATCAATAATTGGTGCCGAAGATGAGTTTTAACCCTGCCATTGCAGCTCATTTGGCTGAAAAACTCACCTTCATCATGCTTTTATCCGTGTCCATCTGCGTTCATCCGTGGTTCTCTTCTTTATTTTGCCAAAGTTTCTCCCTAGCTGGATGACCCTGTTCCTGAGGCTACGGCGATCAAGCTAGGGAAAAGCCCGGAATATCAACCCCGGAGGGGTGTCCAGATCGTAGCCCCGGGTGCAGCACAGCGGAACCCGGGGTGAAATAGCCATGGATCACGGCGGCGAGCTTGACGAGCACGGTATGGATGAGGTTAGGTTTTTGGCCGATGAAGCCCGTTGGGATGAGTAAGGTTTTGGTGGTGGGAGCTGGGTATCTCGGCGGGGAGGTTGTGCGGGTTTTCCGCGAGGCGGGCTGGGACGCGCGGGGTGCTTCGCTAGGTGGCGGCGAGGGATTGCTAGCTTGTGATGTTTCCGATGCGGCTTCCGTTTCCGCCCTGCCGGATGCCGATGCGGTGGTGCATTGCGCGGCTTCGGGGCGGGGAGGAGAGGATGCTTACCGGCGCGTTTATCTGGAGGGTTGCCGGAATCTCGTGCGCCGTTTTCCGGAGGCGAAACTGGTTTTCACATCGAGCAGTTCGGTTTACGCGCAGCATGAGGGCGAGCTGGTGACGGAGGAGGCGGATACGATACCGGACCGGGCGACGGGTGAAATTCTGTTAGAGTCTGAAAGGGTCGTCCTCAATGCCGGTGGAGTGGTGGCTAGGTTGGCGGGGATTTACGGGCCGGGCAGGAGTGTGTTGCTGAGGAAATTCCTAGATGGCGAGGCGGTGATCGAGGAGGACGGACAGCGTTTCATCAACACCATCCATCGTGATGATGCGGCGCGGGCGATCCTTCATCTCATCAGCCTCAGTCCATTTCCGGCGGGGGAAATCTTCAACGTGGCCGATTCGGTGACGATGACGCAGCTTGGGGTTTACCAAGGTTTGGCGAAAATTTTCGGAAAGGATCTGCCACCGAGCGGGCCGCGCGATCTGAATCGGAAACGCGGCTGGACGCACAAGCGGGTGAGCAATGACAAGCTGCGCGCGACCGGTTGGGAGCCGGAGTTTCCAGGCTTTCTGGATGCCGTGCCGCACTTATAGCGAACTCCGAAGTTGCAGGGGGATTCATTGGAATTTTGACCACGGATGGCACGGATTTTCACGGATTTAAGAAACCACCGAACAGGTTTGAAATCGTTTCCATAACTCTTTCATAATCCGTGCCCATCCGTGCCATCCGTGGTTCAATTTCGGTTTTCGGGCTTATAGCGTGCCCGACCACGTCCACAGATTTTCATCGAAATACTTTTGCGCGGTGGCGATGAGGGCTTCGGGGTTTGCCTTCGGGTGGAGGATGGCGAACATCGTGGAGCCGGAGCCGGACATCAGGGCGGCCTTGGTATCGCGGCGTTTCAGGAGCCAGTCCTTGAGTTCGGCGAGGTAGCGGTGCTTGGCGAAAACGGATTTCTCCAGATCGTTGACCAAGGACAGTCCGCCGTAATTCTGCGGCACGTAGGATATGCCGGGAATCGTCTCCGCATCGAGGCAGTGGCGGTAGGCGTCGGGGGTGGAGACGGAAAAGCCCGGCTTGAAAAGGATGATGGGATGATTCGGTGGTGTGGGCGCGGCGGTGATGATCTCGCCACGGCCGGTGCAGCGGGCGGCTCCGGCGTAGAGGAAAAACGGCACATCGGAGCCGATGGTGGCGGCGAGGGTGTGGAGTTCATCGGCGGGTAGCGGGGAAGCGAGCTGGCCGTTCAGCGCAAGAAGCGTGGTGGCGGCGTTGGATGATCCGCCACCGAGGCCTGCGCCGTGCGGGATGCGTTTTTCCAGATGGATGTGGAAAGGAAGAGGCTGCCCCGATTTTTCGGAGAGAGCCTTCGTCGCTTTCACGATGAGGTTTTTCCCATCGGTGGGTAGGCTGGGATCCGAGCAGGTGAAAGAGAATTCCGCTGCGGGTGTAATCGTGATTTCGTCAGCGAGGCCGGGCAGTTTGGCCATGACCGTATCGATTTCATGGAAGCCGTCGGTGCGTTTTCCGAGGATGCGCAGGGAGAGGTTGATCTTGGCGGGGGAGAGCATGGGAAGATTGAAAAGCTGAAACGCTGAAACGCTGAAAACTGAAACGCTGAAAGGCTGAAATTTAGTGGATGCAGAGGAGGGCGAGCATTCGGCCGGTCTGGCCTTTTTCCATGCGGTAGGAGTAGTGGCGGGTGAGATCGGCGGCGGTGTTCTCGCGGGAGTCGTGGAAGTTTTTTATCCCAAGTGCGGTGGCCTGTTCGTGGATCAGGGAGGCGATATCTACCTCGTAGTTCGGCGGGCGGATGCAGGGGGAGACCAAACAGATCAGGTTTTCGGCATCCGTGCCGTACTTGGATTTCATGGTGGCCACAGCTTGCCCGAGAATGTTGCCTTCGGTTCCTTTCCGTCCGGAATGCAGCAGAGCTACGGCACGTTTCACTGGATCGGCCAGGTAGATGGCAGCGCAATCGGCGACGTAGATCGCCAAGAGTTGATTGGGAAGATCCGTAACGAGTCCGTCCACGTCCGGGTGGGTGAGGGATGTTTCACCGGAAGGCGATGTGATCACGGCTATGCGGTTGCCGTGAACCTGTTCCGCATGGTGGCGCGTGGTGGCGTCCGGATATTCGGCGGCGAAGGCCGCTTCGTGGTGCGGGGCGAGATTGCGCAGCGCAAAATCACGATCTCCCAAGACATCGACTCCGCCCAGGCGGGGAATCCAATATGGATGGAAGCCGGGTAAGTCAGAGATGGGATCTAGGAACAAAAAAGCCTCCGTCACGGGGTAAAGCGTAACGGAGGCGCTTGGTCATCGCCAAGCTGGATTATTCAGGGCGGAAACCGCGGGTCAAGCGATCGCGCGGTTTCTCAGGGCGCGGTGGGTGTGTTCCACTGTTTCGGCTTCCTCCTCATCCATGCCTGCAAGGATGCCAGCCAGGTCTGTTGCGATTTCCTTACGCATTTTGGAGACGAGCTCCACTCCTTTGGAGGTGATGCAGACCATGATCTTGCGGCGATCCTCCGCCGCGTGCATGCGCTCGACATAGGATAGTTTTTCCAGGCGATCCACAAGGCCGGTGGCGGCCGCCGTGGAATGTCCCATCTTTTTCGCGATATCTGACATGGTCAGATAATCCTCGCTGGAGAGATAGGTCAGCAGGAAGAACTGGGGGAACGAGACGTTTCCTTTGTTCAGTTCGCTGGACAGGTTAAGAATGCAGCTCCGCTGTGTGAAGAGGACGAAGTCTGCAAGACGATCAGCATCGGCCTTCACCGACGCGCCAGTGGCACTTGGTTGTGTATGTTTCATTTTGGCTGGTTGTATATTTCATGTTTGGGACATGTAAGGGAACGCTATCATTCTGAAAACACCAATGGACGGCTTGGCTAAAACCTGTCCGGGATATTGATTTTCCCAAAAAATCCTTCGTTCCTGCTCGGGACTTTTTTAAGCTAACCGGCATTTTTCGGTATGGGAAGCCTGAAATTTTAGAAAAGCAGACCTATTGGAGGTCGTGAGTAAAAATAATCGTTAACTGTTTTCGGGCGATTCGCAGCGGAAAAGATCCTCTTCGCTAGGCGGATCAAGGCGGCGCTTGGCGACCTCGATGTAATGGCGATCGATTTCGATGCCGGTGAATGACGAGATTTTTTGGGATTTTGCGGCGAGGGCGGAGGAGCCGATTCCAAGAAACGGGTCGAGGAGGCGGGTGGCATCGGCCTTTCCGTGAAGCTTTATGCAGAGTTCGACGAGGGCGGGAGGGAAGGTGGCGGGGTGGGGGCGTTCGCCTTTGCGGGACTGGATGGTCTCGTAAGGGATGAACCAGGTGTTGCCGCGGCAGCGCAGATCCTGGCCGCCGGTGTGACCCCAGCGGGCGATGTTCGATTTGTATACGTAGGGCACGCCGGCGGCGCGTCGGTCGAGCGGGATATCGCCGGTTTTGGTGAGGTGGAAGACGTATTCGTGGCAGTCGTTCACGTAACGTTTCGAGTTGATCGGCTTGAAATGGCCCGCGGAAAACGGCTCTCCGCCGGGGGAGTGGGTGGTGATCGATTTGATCCAGTGGAAGGTGTTCTGGAGGATGAAAAGCGGATTTTCGCCATCGGTGAGGGCGAGGATGAGCTGGTGAGGTAGGAGCGGGTTGGAGGGCGAGGCACCGATGTTTAGGAAAAACGAGGCGTCGTCGGCCATGACGCGTTTCACCTCGGCGGCCCAAGATTTGCACCAGGTGAGAAATTCGTCGCGAGGGGCCGTGTCCTTGAAAGTCGAATACGCGATGCCGAGATTATACGGCGGCGAGGTGACGACGAGGTCGAAGGATTTCTCCGCGAGGGTGGGGAGGACCTGGAGGCAATCGCCGTTTAAAAATTCAACTTTCAAAATTCAAAATTCAAAAAAGAGGAAGAGGAAACTCAGCTCCGCAGGTGTTCGATGGCTTCTTCGAGATCGGTGGGGGTGATGGTTTCGATGACTTGTGCATGGCCGATTTCGGAAAGCGTGACGAAGCGGATCCGGCCGGATTTGAATTTTTTGTCGCGGGCGAGTTTTTCCATGATGGTGGCGGTGGGGATGGAAGCGGGCAGCGTGAGCGGCAGGTGGAAATGGCGGAGCGCGGCGAGGATTTTCTCCGAAGCGGCGGGCGGGAGGGCGGAGTGTTTTCCGGAAAGGAAGAGCGCGGCGCGGATGCCGAGGGCGATGGCCTCGCCGTGGAGCATTTCGCCATAGGGCAGCGAGGCCTCAATGCCGTGGCCGATGGTGTGGCCGAAGTTGAGGAGGGCGCGGATGTCCTTGGTCTCGTATTCGTCTGCCTCGACGATGCGGGCCTTGATCGCGATGTTACGGGCGAGTAGGTCGGCGGGGATATCGCGCGTTTCGGGATCGATGGCCATCAGCTCCGCTAGCATCGCGGCATCGCGGATCGCAGCGTGCTTGATCGCCTCGGCGAAGCCTTCATGGAACTCGCGCGGCGGGAGGGTGGCGAGCGTTTGCGGATCGACAATGACGAGTTTCGGCTGGTGGAAAGCTCCCAACAGGTTTTTCCCTTCCGCCACGTTCACGCCGGTTTTCCCGCCCACTGAGGAATCGACCTGCGAGACGATGGTGGTAGGAATCTGGACGAAGGGGATGCCGCGGTAGAAAATGGAGGCGACGAAGCCCGCGAGATCACCGACGACCCCGCCGCCCAGCGCGATGATCAGCGAGCGGCGGTCGTGCCCGGCGCGGATCATTTCCCGGCAAAGGTTTTCCGCGTGCGAAAGGGATTTCGAAGCCTCCCCGGCAGGGACGGTGTGCAGGGTGGGGCGGTTTTCGACGAAGGATGCAAGCAGGGTTTCCGCATGGTGCGCGGCAACGGTCGCGTCGGAAATGACGGCAAGACGGAAACCGGAAAGGCCGTGATCTTCGAGGAGTTTCGCGGTTTCCGAAAGCAAGCCGCTGCCGACGACCACCGGATAAGAGCGGTCGGCAAGGGCGACGTGGACGGTGGGCATGGGCGAAGACTTGATTTCCGGCTCGGAAACATCAAGGAAGAAGGAGCGGGCGTCGTCGCCCCGCAAAATCGATGCCACCATCCGTTCATCGTAGCCCCAACCCGCCGCCGCCCGGCTCCCGGATTCCCCGCGATACCTGTTAGCGACACATCCCCGGACTTCCGTACGTTCCAAGAAATCAATACATCCGAACCATGTTCACAAGCCCCTCACTGCTAAGCACTTGTGCACCCGTTTTTCGGAGATTGACCGGATCTGCCCCCAGCGATATTGTCTGGCGCTGAACTGATACAAATGTTCTGCAATAAATGAAGAATTTCTCATTATTATCAATCGTATTAGCGGCTCTACTTTTTTCGTCATGCCGCCAGAGTAAGGTGTCAGCCGTCGGCTCAGCCGCTTATGGCGGATTCGCCCCCAACGCCAATGTAGTTTCGACCGGCAAGTCATATGGCCTCAATTTTACGGTTACAGGAAGCGGAGAAGGCTGGATCACGGGTTACGGAGATAAAGACTGGCACTATTTCGCTCCCGAAGAATCCGATAAGCTAGTTGAATGCGTTGAGAAGATTCGAGACTCTCTTCGGAAGGATCTTGAGAGCAAAGGAGCGCTGGTTCACGGAAGTGGGGAATATGAGTACGAATTTATTTCATACACGTTACGCTACAAGCTAAGCGGAAGGCGGGGCTCTGTAGAGGTGCTTGCCGCCCAAGTCCGAGAGGGAACAGCAATTGATGTGCGAATCACCGAAACACCATAAAACGAAGAAGCAGAACAAGCCGAGACACAGCAACCCCTATCAGCCGCCCTGTTTACATGCTCTTCCTTAATTCCAACCCAAACCCCGTGATTGAAGTGCGCCCCCGCTGATAGGGTTGCGTGCTCTTTGACGTTGCAGGGTCATCCAGCTAGGGAAAAGATTGACGTCTTAAACACCGGAGGTGTGTCCAGATCGTAGCCCCGTATGCAGCGCAGCGGAATGCGGGGTACTCTGGTCGTTGGAGAAATGCGGCGAGCGGTAAAGTCCGCTCCTCACGCGCATCGACGACAAGTCCTCCGTAGCTCGCAGAGCGAAGGGGGAAGCCGGAAACCTACCATGCCCTTGGCGGGCTGCGACGGGAGAGGATGGTGTGGCGGAGTCTCTCCCTTGCCCGTAAATGCATGCGCGCTATGTCCGGGGGTTCCCGTTTCACTCCACCCCCGGCTACTCTCGGGCCGTCCCTGCCGGGACTCAAAAGATTCGCACGTTCGACTTTCTCCCTTGTTGAACAGCGTATGGAGGGAGCTTCGATTCGCCGAAGGAAAGCGGTTGCAGCGGAGGCGGGGGGCGACGTAGCCTTGGGGCGTGCTGAGAACGGAAGAGAATGCCTACGCCGCCGCTGTTTCCCCTGAGGGGGATTTCCTGCGCCGCACCTTCCGGGCGATGCTGCGGGCGCGCATTTTGGAAAACAAGCTCTCCAGCCTGTACAAGGCGGGAAAAATCGTCGGCGGAGTCTATCTTGGCAAGGGGCAGGAGGCGATCAGCGCGACGCTTGGTGCTTCGTTGATCCAAGGGAAAGATTGTTATGCACCGCTGATCCGGGATCAGGCGGGGCGGACGGCTTTCGGCGAGCCGATGATCGACTGCACGCGCACCTATCTAGGTTCTGTCGAGGGGCCGATGAGAGGTCGTGACGGAAATATCCACCGCGGCCGGCCTGAGATGGGGATGCCGGCGATGATTTCCCATCTCGGTGCGCAGGTGCCTGTGATCGCGGGCATGCTTTTCGCGAAGCGGCTGAAAGGGACTCTTGGTGGCTGTGTGGGCGCTACCTCGGTGGGCGATGGAGCGACCTCGACGGGTGCTTTCCATGAGGGGCTGAATATGGCGGCGGTGGAGAAACTGCCGATGGTGGTGGTGGTGGCGAACAACCAATTCGCCTACTCGACGCCGAACAGCCGGCAATTCGCATGCCGGGATCTGGTGGAGCGGGCGGCGGGCTACGGGATCGGTGGATTTTCGGTGGATGGCACGGATCTTTTGGCATGCGCCTCGGTGGTGGGGGAGGCGGTGAGAAAAGCGCGTGCGGGGGGCGGGCCGCAGATGGTGGTGGCGCATTTGCTGCGGCTCGGCGGGCATGGCGAGCACGACGACGGTTCGTATGTTCCGGATTCCGAGAAGCACGGGCATTACGGCAGGGATTGCATCGAAGTCGCGATGCGGCAACTCGTGGAGGGCGGTTTCTCGACGACGGAAGAAATCACGGCCTGGCAGGAAGACGCATCGGAGGAGGTGCAAAGGGCGGTGGCCCAAGCGCAACAAGAACCCGCGCCCGATCCGTATCGCGAGGATTGGTCGGCCTTATCAACCCGTTTCCCCCTGAGCGCACAGTGAGCGGAGTCACCTACATTGATGCGATCCGCGAGGCGCAGGAAACCCTGCTGCGGGAGGATCCGCGCGTGTTCCTCTACGGCCAGGACATCTCGAATTTCGGTGGCGCGTTCAAGGCCACGAAAGGGCTGGCCGAGGCGTTTCCCAACCGAGTGTTCGACAGCCCCATTTCCGAGGACGCGATGATCGGCCTGGCGGTGGGGGCGGCGATCGAAGGGATGCGGCCCATCATCGAGATGCAGTTCGCGGATTTCTCGTCGATCGCGTTCAACCAGATCGTGAATCAGGCAGCGACGCACTTTTACCGCACGGGCATGCCGATCCCGATCACGGTGCGCCTGCCTTCCGGTGGCACGCCGGGTTCCGGCCCTTTTCATAGTCAGAGCATGGAGGGGATCTACGCGCAGTATCCGGGCTTGGTGGTGGTGACGCCGGCGACCGTTTCCGACGCGTATCACATGCTGGTGGATTCGGTGAAACTCGATGACCCGGTGATCTACTGCGAGCACAAGTTCCTCTACCGCTGGCTCAAGGCGAAATCGATCAACGGCGACGGGCTGCCCATCGGCCAGGCACGGATCGCGAGGCCGGGCAAGCACGCCACGGTGGTTACATACAGCGCGATGGTTCATGAGGCGGTTCGCGCGGCGGATCGTTTGCAGGCGGACGGTTGGGAAATCGAGGTGGTGGATCTGCGTTCGGTGAAACCTCTGGATCTCGATACCGTGCTCGCTTCGGTCGCGCGAACGGGGCGCTTGCTGGCGCTGGGCGAGGCTTTCCCATGGGGCGGCGTGACGGCGGAGATTGTCGCGAAAGTCACCGAGGAGGGCTTCCATCTGTTAGATGCGCCGCCGCAACGGCTCAATGCCCGCGATACTCCCGTGCCCTACCATCCCAAGCTCTGGGCCGCGCACCGCCCGACCCCGGAATCGATTTGCGACGCGCTCCGAAAACTCCTTTCCTTCTAACTTACGACCATGCCGACCGTCCCCATCTTGATGCCGCAGCTCGGAGAATCCATCGCCGAGGCCACCGTGATCCGTCTTGGTGTCGCCGTCGGTGACGCGGTGCGCACGGATCAGGAAATCATCGAGGTGGAGACGAACAAGGCGGTGATGGGCGTCACCACGCTGTGCGACGGGATCGTTTCCGAGATCAAGGCGGTGGAGGGTGTTTCCTACTCGGTGGGTTCGCTGCTCGGTTTGTTGGAAGTGACCGAGGAGGAAGTCTCTCGCACCGGCGTGGACACCATCGAGAGCATCGATGCGAAAAAGCTCGCCGAGCAAGAGCAGAAGCCCGCCGGAGAGGAGAACCTGCACTTCGCGCTGGACGGGGATTCCTACGAGGAAAACCCCAGCATCATCCCCAGTGTGAAAGGCCTACCGGTGCCAACCGGGGTGATGGGCGCTCATTACATTTCCCCGAGGATGCGCGCTCGCATGGATGACATGGGGCTGCGCGAGGCGGACATTTCCGCTGTCGTCGGAACGGGGGGGGGGGGGGGGGTGACCGTCGAGGATCTGGAAAGGTTTTTGGATTATCTTGATGCTTGGCCCAGCGTGGCGGCTTCGCCGATGCGTTTGGCGGTGGCCGATGCGATGCGGCGTAGCTGGACGCGTCCGCTGGCTACGGTCGGCCTGCCGGTGCTGTTAGATCGCGTGCTCGACCATCGCCGCGAGCAATCGCCGAAGCCCGGACTGACTCTTTATCTTCTTCGCGCCCTTGCCCTTGCGCTCACCGAGCAGCCGATGACCGCCGGATATCTGATCGGCGAAAAAGTCGTTCACCCGCGTTCCTTTGATATCGGCGTGGCGGTGCAGGTTGAAGATGGAGTGGTGGTTCCGACCGTCCGCGAAGTGGATCGGAAATCGCTGAGCGAACTCGTCGCGGAATACGACGATCTGGTGGATCGCGCGCGCCGCCGCCGCCTTACGGAAAATGATTCGAAGGGCGGCATCGCGACGGTCACGAATTTCGGAACCTTCGGGCTGACGACAGGCACACCGATTCCTTTGCCCAACGAGACGCTGATCCTCGGCATCGGCGCGGGGCGCAAAACCCCGGTGTGGAGTGATCAGGTCGAGGCTTTCATCCCGGCCACGGAGGCGCAGCTGTTGCTGACATTCGATCACCGCGTGGTCGATGGCGGCGGCGCGGGGATGCTCCTTCATCGCGTCGCGGAGCTTTTGCAGCATCCTGAAAACCTTTGAACCGACTGACATTTTGGAAGAGGAATCGGATAGAAATGGCAGGGTGGACATCCCGAAAAAGGCGATTTACCGGCTATCCATTTATCACCGTTGCCTGCAGAAGCTCAGCGCAAACGGACAGGAAACCGTTAGCTCGGAGACGCTGGCGAAAGCGGCCGGCGTAAAGCCCGCGCAGTTGCGGAAGGATCTGGGCTACTTCGGCCAGTTCGGCACACGGGGGCTGGGCTATCCGGTGGAGGGCTTGATCGCGACGATCCGCGAGGCTTTGGGTCGCGAGCATTTGCAGCCAGTCATCCTCGTCGGGGCGGGCAATCTCGGCTCGGCGCTTTTGCGCTACCAAGGCTTCCAAAAGGAGGGCTTCGAGGTCGTTGCCGCCTTTGATGCGAGGCCGGACGAGGCGCGGGCGAGGGAATTGGAAATCCCCGTTCATCATGCCTCGGAGCTGGAGGCTTTCGTCGCCGAGAACGAGGTCAAGCTCGCGATCCTTTGCGTCCCGGTCGGCTCCGCGCAGGAGGCCGTGAACCGTCTCGTCGCCTGCGGCATCCAGGGCATCCTGAATTTCTCGCCCATCATGCTGGAGGTGCCTGTCGAGGTCACTGTGAACAACGTCGATCTCGCTCTGGAGCTGGAGCACCTCGGTTATTTCATCCGATGATCGTGGTGGTGAAATTTTACCCAAGAAAATCCCGCCCCGCCGCGTTTCATCCGGCAGCGGTGATCCCAAACCTCACAAACCGATGAAACCGAGCGAATTCGAAGAGTTCATCGAACGTGCGGTGGAGGAGCACGAATCCGCCCTCATCGGTTATGCTAAGACTTTCGTATATGATCTCGACCGCGCCCGCGACGTCGTGCAGGACACTTTCATCCGCCTGTGCAAACAGGATCCGGACAAGCTCGGTGAGCACCTGCGAAGCTGGCTGTTCACGGTTTGCCGGAACCGCTGCCTCGATGTGCTGCGGAAAGACCGGCGCATCGAACCGATCAACGAGGATCGTTGGGATAAAATCTCAGGCAACGAGACCCCGCCGGACCAACAGGTGGAGGACGACGAGCGGATCGCCGATGTCATGCGTTTCATGGATCGGCTTCCGAAAAACCAAAGGGAGGTCATCCTCCTTAAATTCCAACAAGGCATGAGCTACGGCGAGATACAAAACGTAACCGGATTAACCCAGGGAAATATCGGTTTCCTAATCCACACCGGACTGAAACGGCTGCGGGAATGGATGCCGATGGCCACCCGAGACTGACATGAAACCACACCAGAAAGACACAAAGCTCACGGACTACGCGCTCGGTGAACTCCCGCCGGAGGAGTCCGTTGCGGTCGAGCGCGCGATCGCTGCGGATCCCGCGCTGCGCGCCGCGTTTGTGGAAACCGAGGAAATGTGTAAGGGACTCATCGATGCGTTGGGCGGGAAAAAGGAGCGGTTGCAACCACGCCAGCGGGATGCGATCCGCCGGGTGGCGCATCAAGCAGCGCGGCAGGGCAAGGTAGAGAACCTGAGCTCGCACCGGCAGGCGCGGCAAAGGTGGATCGCGCCCTTGGCCGCCGCCGCCGTGATCATCGGAGGGATTTTCCTGCTCACCTTTTTTCAAAAACCCGCTGGTACGGGCGCCACGAAGCCCGTTACCGCGAACAATGATCCCGTCAAGGGAGGCGGGCTGGAAGGGCCATCGGAACAGGGAAATGTCATCCGCCTGCCGCTGAAAGCCTCCGGCAAAAGCCTCTCGCAAATCATGGATGCTGTCCGCGGAGAGAAACGGATGCCTACGAAGGGCGAAGTCCGCATTCCCGAGATGCTCAATGCCTTTCCCCTGAAGGCGAATGGTTCCGTCGCGCTGTGGCATGGCTGCAAGCTTGGCGTGGAGATCCTGCCTTCCCCGTGGAAACCCTCCGCCAGCCTCGTCTTCGTGGAAATCCAAGGCGCGAAGGACGGCGCACGCGGGCTTTCCGTGGAATATCATGCGGAGGAGGGAGTGGTGATCGACCACCGCTTGATCGGATACGCTTCGAGAAAATCCGATTCAAAGCTCAATCCGCCATCCGAAGTGGAGGCAAACTCACGAATGCTGCTCGTCATCGAGGTCGAGTCGCGCGATCTCCGGCTCGGCTCTTTGCATGGGTCGGTCGGTGGGAGAGAAGCATCGCCCCTGCCGCTTGTTCGCGAACCCGAACGCGAGCCCTCCGACGATGCTCGTTTCGCCGCGCTCGTCTGCGCTTTCGGGCTCTGGCTGCGCGGTGAAGGCGGCGGCATGATCGATGAGGAAGTCATGCTCGCCCTCGCCAGGGAAGTCGCCTCCGGCAGTATGGTCGCCGACCGTTATGATTTCCTCAACCTCATCGACGAGGCAACGAAGCTTCCCGAAAAGTGAGCGATCCTCTCAGGGAATCGGTCGCGCCTCGATCTTGTCTTTCGTGAAAAGAATGGAGACCTGGTAGGCCTCTCCCAACCGCGAGGCGCCGAGCATGACCGTGCCGCCCTCATCGATCCTCCAGAGGTGGCTGGCCAGCATTTGCTCGTTGGTTAGATCGGACGCGGCCGGCATCTTGGTGGTTTGCAAAGGCTTGCCGTAGATGGGCACGATGAGTTCCGTCAGCGCCTGCCAACAGGGTTTGAGAACGGCCTCGTATTCGCCCAACGCCTTGTCTTCGGTGCGCAGGGAGATTTCCTTGAGAAGATCCGCCTCATCCCAATCGAAGAACAGGTAGCAATGCAATCCGCCGATCGGCTGGACGGTGCGGTAGATGCCGTTGATCCCCGTCCGCCCGAAGAAAGTGCTGTCCAGGTTCGCCTCGACCATCTTGCTCGCCTTGAGCTTCGCAGTGACGGTCTCACGGGTGTCTCCGAATTTCAGCGTGTCGAAAATCGCCGCCCTGTCAGGCACTTCCGCCGCCTTGGCTTCGGCTTCCGTAGGATGATTTTTTTTCAGCCAGCTTTGGTCGCTGGCATGGAGTTTTTCCAACCCCATGCTCAGTTCCTTCCCGCCGACGGGGCGGAGTGTGACGGTGTCCTTGTCACGGCGCATAAACTCGGCCTTGAAGGTTTTGCTGCCGTCGGGGTTCGTCCACGTCCGGATTTCACCTGCCATGAGAGGGATGAGCAGGGTGAGTGTGATTATGAAAATGCGCGGCATGTGGTTTGGGCGTTAAAGGGTGCGAAGGCGTTTTTCACGCGGCGCTTTGACTTGAAGCAATCCTTTTCACAGGCTAAGTAACGCGTCAAGCGAAGCGCCCACACGACCCGATGCCCGGATTTTTCCCTACCGCCGCCCTCAGGCTGACCGCAGCAACATTCGCCATGTGGGGCGTGGCCGTGGCGCAAGGGCAGCAGACCGGGGCGCCGCGCGTGGTGATCCCCACCGGAGCCCGCCCCGTAGCTCCCGTCAGATCGGTCGCGCCAGCCTCCCGCGTCATCTACCCTTGGAAAACGTACATCACCGCCACCATCTTCTGGTGCGGTGAACAACCGACGGAGCGCAACCCCACGCCGAACTGCAAGTCGTCCTGGGATACCGAATGGGCCACCAATTTCGGCGGCTACGATGATCCCAACCCCGCCAACCGCATCGCCAACCATGCCACTGGCGAGTTCCGCCCGAAAAATTTCGTGCCCAAGCTCAACCCCTTTTACATCGCGCTTCCCTACAACGACGTGCTGAGCTGGCGATCCCACAAGCCGGAGGCCTCACGCGTGATCCCATGGTTCAAACGCATGGCTCCCGCGCCGGGGCAGACCGTGCTCAAGGGGCGCTGGGTGCAGATCTTCTACAACAAGCGCAGTTGCTACGCCCAGTGGGAGGATTGTGGGCCGTGGGTCACCGATGACTGGCAGTATGTTTTCGGAAACAAGCCCCCCATGGCCACGCAGAATGGTTCCGCAGGCATCGACCTTTCCCCCTCCATCCGGGATTACCTCGGAGCCGCCTCCGGCACCAAAGTCCACTGGCGGTTTGTGGAGGACAGCCAGGTTCCTTACGGACCTTGGAAAAAATACGGGAATGCCACCACGAAGCAGAATCCTGTCGTGCCTTCCCGGGGCGGGATACCCAAGGACGGCCAAAGCATTGAGGAACAGCGAAAATATCTGGAGCATCTCCGCAAGCTCCGCGACGAGCAATACCTCAAGAAGCCGCTCGGCGAGCTTTGATTCCGGCCGATGTGTCTGGATTCAGAAATCCAACCATGGTTCTCGCTGAAAACTAGGCCGGTTGCTTGTCCAGTTCGAAGGCGTTGTGTACGGCGCGGGCGGCGTCCTCAATGTGGATCTCATCCACAGTGACGGCGATCTTGATCTCGGAGGTGGAGATCATGCCGATGTTGATGCCTTTCGCGCCGAGAGTCTTGAACATGGTGGCGGCCACGCCGGAATGGGAACGCATGCCGATGCCGACGGCGGAAAGCTTGGCGATGCCGGCCTCGGTCTCGATCTGCGCGTCCGGGGATAGCTCCGCGAGCACCGGCTTGAGCGCGGCCTGCGCTTTGCCGAGATCGGTGGAGTGCATGGTGAAGGAATGCCTGGAACGTCCATCGCTGGAGATGTTCGAGACGATCATATCCAGGTTGATCTCCGCATCGGCGAGCGCGCCGAGGATTTTCCCGGACATGCCGGGTTCGTCCGGGATGCCGGAGATGGTGACGCGCGCCTGGGAGCGCTCGATCGAGATGCCGCGGATGACGACGTTTTCCATGTTGGGATGTTCTTCTAGCACGAGGGTTCCTGGGTTGTCATTAAGGGAGGAGCGGACTTCAAATACCACGCCGAATTTCTTGGCGAACTCGACGGAGCGCGACTGCATGACCTTGGAGCCGGATGAGGCCATTTCCAACATTTCATCGTAGGAAATTTCCGGAAGCTTGCGGGCGTTTTTCACCACACGGGGATCGCAGGTATAGACGCCGTCCACGTCGGTGAGGATCTGGCAAACATCGGCCTTCAGCGCGGCGGCAACGGCGATGGCGGTGAGATCGGAACCGCCCCGGCCGAGGGTGTGGATCATCCCCGCCGGGGTGATGCCCTGGAATCCGGCAACGACGAGCGTTTTCCCCTCGTCCAGATACTTCCGCATCAAAGCGGGATCCATGTTCGCGATGCGCCCGCGGGTGTGGCTGCCGCTGGTGAAAATGCCCGCCTGCCGTCCGGTGATCGATGCGGCCTCCACGCCGATTTCATGCAGAGCCATGGCGACCAGCGCGATGGATTGCTGCTCGCCGGTGGCAAGCAGGACATCGAGTTCGCGCTCGGAGGGATTCTCGCCGAGTTCCTTCGCCATCGCGATGAGCTTGTCGGTGACACCCGACATCGCGGAGACGACGCCGACGACTTGGTTGCCCTCGTCGCGGGTGCGTTTCATCCGCGCGGCGACGTTGCGCATGCGGTCGATGGAGCCGACGGAGGTGCCGCCGTATTTCTGGACAATCAGGGCCATGGGTTGAGAGAGCGCGGATTCAAGGGGCTGCTCCCGGAAACTTCAACCCTCAAAATTCAACTTTCAAGGCAGGGTTCTTACACTAGGGACGAGAAGAATTCGAACCACAACCGGAGCGAAGCGGAGATAGCCGGACTGGAAACTTCCCACTTCCTTCTTGATCTGACGCAAAAAAAGCCTACTTTTTCCGTCAATCCATTGACTCAAGAAACTCAAAAATCCATTGATTCTCAGATACGCAGCCGGATTTACGGCCACGGAAAGGGTTGGGCATTCACTCCGAAGCATTTCCGGGATCTCGGCAGCACGGCGGCGACTGACTCCTGCCTGCGCCGCCTCAAGGCTGCAGGAACCATCCGCCAGCTCGCCCGTGGCCTCTATGACTTTCCCGTGAACGACCCGATTCTCGGCACGGTCGCCCCATCCGCCGACGCGATTGCCCGTGCCCTTGTCGCCCGGGACGCCATCCGCATCCAGCCATCCGGGGCCTACGCCGCCAATGTGCTCGGACTCTCCAACCAGGTGCCATCCCGCATCGTCTTCCTGACCGACGGCCCGGCCCGCAAGGTGAAGATCGGGAAACGGGAAATCATCCTTCAACACACCACCCCGCGCAACATGGCCACGGCCGGGCGGATCAGCGGAACCATCATCCAAGCGCTCCGCCACCTCGGCAAGGATCAGGTCGATGATCAGGTCATCGCCATCCTGCGCCGCCGCATCACCGCCGCCGACCACGCCGCCATCCGCAAGGACCTCGTCCATGCGCCGGCGTGGATCGCCGAACTGCTCCGCCGCCTGATAGAATCTCCCGCCTGACCCCATGGACACCTTCCTCCTTTTGTTCGGGGTCAGGTGTCGCATTTTAACATTTTAGTATGTCTCTGCCGGTAATGTTAAGATGCGACACCCCCCAAATATAAAATGTTGAAATGCGACATCTGACCCCAAATATGAACCAGATAAATGAAAACCTCTTCGGTAAAGCTTCTCATCCTGAGCAACTGTCAAAGTTCGCAAGCGAATTTCTTGATTCATACCTCCAGCATGGACTTGGGGTGATGTCGAAAAAAGAAACCGAGATTCTTGTGATGCGTCTCCTCGGTGAGTGCGGCTGCTTCGAGCGCCACAGGAACGCCAACCACGATCTGAGCCTTCTCCTGCGGATACCCGAAACCCGTGTCGCCAGCCTGCGTTATGAAGCCATGCTTCGATACCCTCCCGAAGACCCCGAGGAATATGCGCGGGGCAGGCTACTCAATATCATCTGGCTCGCCGATCCTTCGGCAGACGGCAAGAACATCCAGATCATCATCGAGGATCGATACGTGAGGCAACATCTCACAGCGCTCGCGAAGCTCCGCAATTCGGTGATCGACACCTCATTCAACCGGGAGATCATCGACATTCATTGGGAGAATCTTGCTGCTGTGATGGAGGAGGCCTACGGGGCCGAAATCGGCCAACGCTTCCGTGACAGCTTCAAGAAGACCGTGGACGCAGAACACAAGCTGTCCTTCGCCGAGGCCAAGAAGGAGTTTTTCAAGGGTCTGGCGAATGGAAGCGGCAAAGCCATTCCAGGATTTGTCAAAACCATCGCCAAAACTCTGACGACCGGCGATCCGACCTGAACAAAGCCCCGTCTCCCATTCAGAAGCCATGGCCAAAACAGAAGCAACCGTTGAAGAACTCGTCAGCATGATTGAGCGCGGCAAACTCCGCCTGCCGGAGATGCAGCGTCGCTACGTCTGGCGCTCCACCCGCGTCCGCGACCTCATGGATTCCCTCTACCGGGGCTATCCCTCAGGGGCCATCCTCGTGTGGGAAACCGATGAGGAAGTTCCGTTGCAGGAAATGGCGGTGGAACAAGAGAAGGGGCACGGCGGCAGTTCGCAACTTCTATTGGATGGACAGCAGCGCCTGACCTCGCTCTCCGCAGTCCTGCGGGGAATCCCGGTGCAAGTCCGCGGGAGAAGGAGGCCGATCGAGCTGCTCTTCAATCTCGAACATCCGGAAAAGCTTCTGTTCGTGACCGAGGTGGAGGAAAATCAAAACGAAGATGAGGACGATGAGGACGAGGATTCCGATTCTGCGGACTCCACCGAGGATGAACTTCAGCAGCGTTTCAATAGCATGACCTTTGTCGTAAGCACGAGAAAGTTGGAGCAACTCCCCCATTGGGTAAAGGTGACGGATGTTTTCAAAAGCGACAGCGACAAGGAGTTTCTCAGCCGCGCCGGTATCACCGGGTTTGATGACCCGCGTTACGACAAATACACCAAGCGTCTCGCGAAGCTCAGGGGGATCCGCAGGTATGGTTATCGCATCGACGTCCTGGAGCGGACTCTGGACTATGACGAAGTGACCGAGATTTTCGTCCGGGTGAACTCCCTTGGAGCTAAGCTCCGCAGCTCGGATCTGGCGCTCGCTCAGATCACCGCGAAGTGGAAGAACTCGCTTGCCGCGTTCCAAGCATACCAAAAGCAGTGCGCCAAGCAGGGCTTCGATCTGGATCTTGGCATCCACCTGAAAAATCTGGTCGCCTTCGCCACCGGGCAGTCCCGTTTCCTCACAGTGGGCAGGCTTCCGCTCGAAAAACTCCAGACTGCCTGGGAGGAATGCTGCCAAGGGATGGATTTCGCACTGAACTTCCTCAAGAGCAATGCAGGGATCGACAGCCCGGCACTGCTCTCGTCTCCGTTCATGCTGGTGACCCTCTCGATCTACGGACACCGGAGAAACTATCACCTCACACCGGAGGAAGAGAACCGACTGAAGTTCTGGACACTCCTGGCAAACGCCAAGGGTCGTTACTCGCGGGGTTCCAGCGAGACGCTACTGGATCAGGATCTCGCCATCCTGCGCGGAGGGGGTGCCGATGAGCTGATCGATCGACTCAGGCAGCAGGTCGGGCGCTTGGATATCGCCCCGGACGAACTCGAAGGACGCAACCAGCGCAGCGCCCTCTTCAAGACCATGTTCCTCGCCTTCCGCTCGGCAGGGGCGAAGGATTGGAAGTCCCAGCTCGCCATTGGCCTGGGCCACTCCGGAACCCAGCACAAGCTCCAGTTTCATCACATATTCCCCAAGGCGCGGCTAAAGGGTTCCTACACAATCCGCGAGGCCGACGACATTGCGAACCTCGCATTCATCGGTGGCAAGACCAACCGGGCGATCAGCGACAAAGCGCCCCTCAGTTACTTTCCCGCCATCCGGGAAAAAGGCGGCGACGCGGTCTTCTCATCCCAGTGCATCCCATTGGATGAAGCACTACTCGTGGAGGAAGGCTACAAGGCGTTTCTTCAGAAGCGTAGAAAACTCATCGCAGCTCGGCTGAACGAGTTTCTTGGCACCACCACGGCATGAACCCAAAGAAGACTGCACCTAACACTCCACGTGAATACCCACCGCAAAAAGCCCGCACCCTACCCGATCATCAACCGCTCCGGGTTTGATCTCAGGTTTCCAAGCGAATTGCCGATCCTGAAGGATGGTTGTTTCCGCGTGCTTGATGCGGCCGTGGCGGGCGATGCACCAAAGGATTTCCTGCGGATCTATCGCTACGGTGACGGTCGGCGGGTCAACTCCCGAACATGGCCAGCGTGGATCGCCAAGGTGGGGCACAAATACTACCCAAATGAATCCGTCACCGAGCATCTGCTCACCCGCATCGGTCAGGCATTGGAACTCAAGGTCGCGGACTCGGACCTGATGTGGTTCGGCCCGCAACTGCGTTTCATGAGCCGCTATTTCCTAAACGGCGAGAAACAAAGCCTCGTGCATGGGGCTGAAATTTTCGCCGGGCATCTGGCAGACCGGGATTTCGTCGAGGAAGTGGAACGCACCAACCAATCGCGGAACCTATTCACGTTCCAGTTCGTGGAGGAAGCGCTGAAAAGCCGGTTTCCCGGGCACTGGCAAAATCTCTTGGCGGAATTCACCCGGCTGCTCGCCTTCGACGCGATCGTAGGGAACAATGACCGCCACTTTTACAACTGGGGCGTCGTGCTGGATGTCGAAGGACGCTGTGAACCGCGGTTTTCACCGATCTACGATACTGCCCGCGCGCTCTACTGGAACACCACGGATGCACGGCTGGCCGAAATCGCCCGGGATCCGGTCAGGCGTGACGGTCATCAGGAGAAATATGTCCAGCGATGCTTTCCGAAAACCGGCTGGGATGGGACGGGTACGCCGAACCATTTCGACCTTATGCGTGAGATTTCGACGAGCCGCCCGGAACTCGCATTGCTCTTGAGAGCGATCCCGGTAAGCAGCCTGTCCGAACGCATCAAGCACTTGTTCGATGGGGAGTTCCGAGATCTGATGAGTCCACTCCGCGCGGAATTCATTCAGCGATGCCTTGACTGCCGTGCTACCCTATTCCACGAAGCGGTTGCCAACCCCTGAATTTTTCAAAAAATGCTAGAATACTTACAACGTCGCTTTGACTGGCGTCGAGGCGTGGCAAAGCCGGTGGATCCCGGTGTTTCCTTCCATCTCTTCCTGGGAGATCTGGAAGTGGGCACCCTCCGCATGGACGGAGCCGAGTGGATATTTTCCTATTCCGAGGCATTCAGGAATCAATCGAAGGTGGCTCCCATCATTGATTTTCCCCACGTCGATCAGGAATACCGCTCCAATCAGCTTTGGCCGTTTTTCGCACTCCGTGTGCCGAGCTTGGCACAGACCAACGTGCGGGAATATCTCGCGAAAACTAAAAAAGAACCGGACGACGCTCGCTTGATGCGCGAGTTCGGACGTCGCTCGGTCGCCAATCCTTTTGTGCTGGAGCCAAGTCGTGCGCGCTGAGTTTTCGAGGGACCGTGGAGCATGAACCCCCTCGAACGCTCCCTCATCGAAAAAGCCGGCTACGACAACGGCTGGGAAAATGTATTGGAAGAAACGCCTGACCGCGTGCTGTTGGGCTCTTCGCGCCACGGAGGGCACGCGCAGATCATCAGCCTGCCCGGAGACGACGGCTACCGCGTCAGCCTCACGCCTTTCTCTCTCGCAACCGGTCTTCGCCATCAGCTCGAAGACCTGGGGTTCGCCCCGCCCGATGCAGACACTTCATTTTGGTTGCTGCCGGATCGGGCCGTTCTCGCCTCATTTCTCCGTCGATCCGCCCGCATCGCCCAAGCCCTGCCGGATCAGCCGGTGAAAGCCTTCGCAAAGGAAATGGAAATCGCATTGGCGGAGGTCGTTGGCAACGGCACCGAAGTCGAACGCCTCGTCCGTCAACGAGTCGGCCAGAACATTTACCGCAAGGCCCAACTCGACTACTGGGGCGGTCGCTGCGCCGTCACCGGCCTCGATCTTACCGGAGTCCTCCGCGCCAGCCACGCCAAACCCTGGGCAGACTGCCAAACCGACGCTGAGCGCCTCGATGTGTTCAACGGCTTCCTCTTTGCCCCTGACCTCGACGCCCTGTTTGACCGGGGTCTCATTACTTTCGACAACGACGGGGCAATGCAGTTGTCGTCAAGGATCGGTGATTCGCAACTCACGGCCCTGCGCCTTGTGGGTCTCAAGACCTTTCGCTTACGTTGGATCACGCCCAATCACCTTCCTTACCTAGTCTGGCATAGGGACAAAGTCTTCGTCGCGTGACCCCGATCAGTTTTCACCCCACCGGCGGCTCCGAGTCGTAGGGCAGCTTGAAGTAGAGGAAGATGTCGCGGGTGCGGTGGTAAATGTCCATCTCGCTCATCCCGGCGCGTTCCATCATCAGGTTGAGGGGGATGAAGTTTTTCGAGATGTGTTCGGGGTCTGTTCGGGATCAGGTGTCGCATTTCAACATTTTAGTATGACTCTGCCGGTAATGTTAAGATGCGACACCCCCCAAATATAAAATGTTGAAATGCGACTCCTGACCCCAAATACATGTAATTACACGGGATTCGGGTGGCTAGGCGCTTGTTTCACGTGGCGAAAAATCAACGCTTCCGCTCAAGGTGGGTGATGGTGCGGAGGATGGCGTCGAGCGTGGCGTCGAGGTGTTTCCCGAGGTCTTCGGCGAGGAAACGCAGGACGTGGCAGCCGTTTTCCTGGAGCAATGCGTCCTTGCGCCGGTCGCGGCGGTAGGCGGTGGGATCGGATAGATGTTGGGGACCGTCGATTTCGATGGCGAGCTTGTGACCGGCGCAAAACAGGTCGATCTCCATCTCGCTCCAGCCATCGAAGGGAATGGGCAGCGTGGCATTCAGGCGGAACAGGCCGGCGGTTTCCGGTAGCGATTCTAGGCGGTGGAAAAGGAAAGCTTCGGAGGCGCTGCGGGCACGCTCGTGGTCGCTGTTAGGGCGGGCGGCGCTGATGAACAGATTGCCGAGGGGAGCGTCCACTCCATCGCGGATCAGGCGGCGGACACTGGCGGCATAGTCCTTTTTCCATTCCGGATCGATGGGAAGCGGGACTTCCACGGGCCAGCCGGGCAGGGCGCTGGCTGGTAACAGGATGGTGTAACCGACGGCCTCGTAGCCCGCACAGCGTTTGTCGAACATCCGGGAGAGCATCGGGATATCGAGATCGGCGTAGTCGTGAACCCTGACCTCACACTTGCCGTCGTGGAGGCGGTGGAGGCGGCCGGCGTATTGGGCGATGATGCCGCGCCATGAAACGGGCATGGTGAGAAAGAGCGTGTCGAGACGGGAGTCATCGAAGCCCTCGCCGACGAATTTGCCGGTGGCGATGACGACGCGGGATTCGGTTTCGGGAACGGCGGCGAGTTGCGCGATCGCCTCACGCAGGGATTTCCGTCCCATGCCGCCTTGGAGGATGATGAGATGCGGGGCGTGGGGGCGGATCAAGTCGGCGAGAACCGCGACATGCTCCGTACGTTCTGTTAGAACAAGAGGCGAGCGGCCTTCGCGCAAGGCGGCGGCCACGTCGTCGCGGATCATCTGGTTGCGTGGCTCGGAGCGCATGATCTCCGCGCAGAGATTCTGGTATTCAAGCCGACGGTCGGGATCGGGTTCTGCCATCGAGCGCAGGCCGGTTGGCCTGACGATGACATGATGGGAAAACGGGCGGGCATCCGCCTGTTGTTTCGCATTCACGCGGTGACGGACGGGGCCGCACTGCATGAAGATGATCGGGTGGTGCCCGTCCTTACGTGCCACCGTGGCGGAAAGTCCGAGCACAAAACGCGCTTTCGCTCGACGAGCGACCAATTCGAAACTCTGCGCTGACATGTGGTGGCATTCGTCAATGATGAGATGCCCGTAATCGGCAACGTGGTCATCGACGACCCCCTTGCGGACGAGGCTTTGGATGAGAGCGACGTCGATCTTTCCAGTGAGTTTTCTGTGCCCGCCGCCGAGGCGACCGATGGACTTGGCGGGCAAGCCAAGGAAAGAGGAGAGTCGCTCAATCCATTGTTCCAGCAGTTGTTGGCGGTGAACCAGGATCAAGGCATTCACTCCGCGGGCGGCGATGAGGTGAGCGGCGAGAACGGTTTTTCCGAAGGCGGTGGTGGCGGACAGGACGCCGGTATCGTGAGCGAGCATCGCGGCGGCGGCGGTTTCCTGTTCGGGACTGAGTGTGCCGGTGAAATGGAGTTTGAGCGGTGTCCCCGTCACCCGCTCGTCGCGGATCAGCGGCTTGATTTTCAGATCAGAGAAAAGTGTTAGAATCTCCCCAAGGCACCCGCGTGGCAGGCCGATGTGGGCGGGAAGATCCTCCCCGCAAGCGATGATACGAGGTTTCTCGTAGGTGGATAGACGCATGGCCTGGGCTCGGTAAAACTCCGGGTTCTGGAAGGCGGCGAGGCGCAGCAGGCGGTTCCGCAATGCGGGCGGGAGGTCTTTCTTTCTCAGGTAAACCAATTCACCGAGCACCACCTCAATCTCCTTTGGCAAGGGATCGGAGATCGGCGGTTCACGATGACGCCGCGAGGGGAGGGTGTTCCATGGCTCCGGTTCGTCATCAGTTGTTAGGGCGAAGCGCACGCCGACCACTCGGCCACGGCTTTCCGCGTCCCGGGTGATGGATTCGATGCGGTCACGGGACAGCCGCCGGATCGAGGAAAGGAACGCCCATTGATCCGGATAGTCCGTCAGGGTTTCATCCACGAACACGCTGTTCCCTTTTTCCCGCGGGACTTTCTGCATCGGCAGGGCGATCAGGTTTCCGAAGCCGCCCTTGGGCAGGGTGTCTTGGTTGGGAAACAGACGATCATAGGAAGCGAGGCCGAGTTCGGGTCGCCGTTCCATGGTTTCTGTTAGGACAAAGGAGCCGAGTTTTCGCGCGAGCGTGGCAGGAACGGCATCCGCGAAGAACATCCAGATATGCCCGCCATTGCCGGACCGAGAGCGTTCGAGCGCGGCGGGGATATCGAGATCGCGGCAAGTTGCCATGACGGCGAGCACATCATCCCGCCATGTTTCCTTGTCGAAATCCATGGCGAGGAAATAGCAGGTTTCGTCCGCGAGCATGGGATAGACTCCGGCGATGAATTCCTGCCCGGCCTTGTCTTTTCCCGATAGATGGCAGCGGATGAATTCATCGGTCACATGGAGGAAAGCGCGGTGAGGGCAATCGCCGCATTTGATCCGGGGTTTCTCACAGATGCCGCGCACCCACTCGTTGTCACAAGCCGGGGCGTAACCAGAGCGACCGGTTTTCTTGCTTTCGAAACGGCGAGGATACACATCCTCGCGTCCCCGGAACAACGATCGGAACAATGCGATTTTCTCCCCGGTTGAACTGCGCCCATGCACACCGGCGCTGTCGGCCGCAGTGGTCTTTCCAGCGAAATCACCGTCCATGCTTTAATCTGCCATTCCCATGGTGGGTATGTCGAGATGGTTAGTAATCACTCGAACATGAGAAACGGCTCCAATCGGAGAAGGGTTTGTTTTCCTATGCCGTCCACTGCGTCGAGATCCTCCAGCTTGGAAAATGGGCGGGCTTCGATGATGCGGTTCGCGGTGACCTCGCCGACGCCGGGGAGTTTCATCAGCTCGTCTCGGGCGGCGTTGTTGGGGTTGATTTTATCACCTGCGGCGAGGCCACCATCTCCTTGGGCGAGTTCGATCTCGGCGTTTTCATCCCGTTCCTCCTTCCTCTCCACGGGCAGATGCTCCCAATCCGTGGCGGTCCATGCGCCGAGGCCTTTTTTGGCGGCCTTGAGTTCGAGATCCTCAAGGGACGCGCGGTATTCCTTGGAAGTGTCTCCGCTGGGCGTTTCCCGATAAACCCCGATGGCGCGGGCGTGGCCGAGGCCGACGAGGCGTGTCGCGAGATCCTCGCCCTTGGAAGTGGTGACGAAACCGTAGAAGCGCTTGTACCGGCCATCGCCGCGCGCGTCCGAGTAAGCGGTATGCACGGAAAAGGGTTCCGCGAGGGCGCGGGCGACTTCCTCCGCCGCTTTCCCGCCGAAGCCTTTGGCGGCTTCGATGGATTCTTGCGGCGAACTGCCGAAACCGGAGATGCCGAAGTAGCGCCTCTGCGCGCGAAGGCGGCGGGCGTCGCTTTCATCGGTCACATGCCACTCGATGCAGTCCGCGCCGTAGAGGCGGATGGTGATTTCCTTTCCATCGGCGGTGCGGATCGGGAAGCTGTCGCCGTCCGACCAATCGGCCTTGACCAATGTGCAGCGCTCGAGGTGGGTGAGAGGATCGGCCGCGAAGGCGGTGAGGGTCAGGAAAAGGAAGAGCAGGGTTTTCATGGTGCGCAAATCATTCGCTCGGATACATCCCGGTGTTGGGATCCGCCCACTCCGCTTCGTGGCCCTTCGCGTAGTTGAAAAGGTGGCGGTGCATGTATTCGAAGTAGGTTTCCTTCTGCGCCTTGTTGAGGCGGTGCCAGATGGCGATGTTGAAAGCGCGGCAGACCTTCTGCATCATGGGCAGGGTGAGTTGGCGGCCTTTGCGGGCTTTCTGCACCTGCTTGTGATTGAGCTGTTCGGTGGACGTCTCGACGAGTTGGTGGTTTGTGAGCTTCCATTTCTCCATGAGTTCATCGAGCGGCTGCGGGCCGTGTTCGCGCGGGTCTTCCATACCGCTTGTGTAGCGGGCAACGTTGCGAAGTCAAAGGAGGAAAGTGTCATGCACCCATGACTCCCTCGGCGGCGCGGAGGGCGGCGAGGTTGCCTTTCACATCATGGACGCGGTGGAGCATGACACCTTTCATGCGAGCCATGGCGGTGAGGGCGAAGGTGGCGGCGTCGCGGTCAGACGGGAGTTCCGCACCGGTGAGCTTGGCGATGATGGTTTTGCGGGAAACGCCGAGCAACAGGGGAAATTCCGGTGGCGCGAGTTCGTTGATATGGCGAAGGAGGGCGAGGTTGTGATCGAGGGATTTCCCGAAGCCGATGCCGGGATCGAAACAAAGCCGGGCAGGGGAGATGCCATGCGTTTTGAGGTTTTCCAAACGGTCTTTGAAATACTCCCTGATCTGCTCGACGACATCCGAGTAGGCGGGGTTTTCCTGCATGTCCGCCGGGGTGCCGCGCATGTGCATGATGACGATCCCGCAGTCCGAGCCCGCGCACACGGTGGTCATTTCAGGGTCGGCGGTGAGGCCGGAAACGTCGTTGACGATGTCCGCGCCCGCATCAAGCGCGGCTTGGGCGACGGAAGCTTTCATGGTGTCGATGGATATCAGGCCATCCCATTCGGCGCGCAGGGAACGGATGACCGGAATCGTGCGGCGGATTTCCTCATCAGCATCCACGGGTAGCGCGCCGGGCCGGGTGGACTCGCCGCCGATGTCGATGATCGCCGCTCCCTCCGCGATCATTTTCCGGGCATGGGCGAGGGCGGTGTCGTGACCTGTGAAGTTCCCGCCGTCCGAAAATGAATCCGGGGTGACGTTGAGAATGCCCATGATTTGGGCACGGCGGGAGAGGTCGAGGTGGCGGCCTTGGATTTTCCAGATCATCTTGTTGCCGCAGCTTAACCGGATGATCTCGATGCGTAAGTGGAAAAAACCGTTGGCATTCATCGCGAGGGGGTTCCAAGCTCCGCGCATGACTTGGAACGACAGATTCAGCGCTCTTTTCGAACGCGTAGCGGCGGCTCACCGCAAAGGGGATTTTGATTACGAAACGGGATATTCGGCGGAGGAAGTCGCCTTTCTCGAAAGCATCGGTTGCAAGAAACGGGAGCTTTTCGATTTTGTGGAGGACTTTGTGGATGAAGGCGAACCCTCGCCGGGCACCGCGCTGCTGGTGGCGGCGGTGCGTAGGGATTTTTTCCTTGTCGACCAGAAGGCGAAAGTCAGCGGGATTACGATCACGAGGGACGAGCTGCCGAGCTTCGGCGAAGAACTCGACGGCATCCCGTATCTGCCGCGCATCCTCGTGAAAGCCCGCGCGAAACTCCGCGGCGAACTCGATCCCGACGTGATGTATGGCTGCGGCGGCGACCGGAATTTCCTCGCGAAAAACGGAGGCATCCACCCCGCCGATTTCCTGCGCCATGTGTGGGCGTCGGGCGGCGACGACTCGAAGATCGTGGCATGGATCAAGTCGATTTGATCGTCATTGAGATCATGAAACACGCCGTATGGGTCATGAAATAGCCCGGTAAAATCTCACCACTCCACCGGCAGCTCGATGATCCTGCCGGCATCCTCGTACTTGATGAAACCGTGCTTCATTCCGTATTCGTGGACGAAGCGCGTGACCTTCACGTCATAGGCGCAATATTCCGCGATCCTGCGCAGTGGCTCGAACTCGCGCGTTCTCTTGTGCTCCTGCCACCAGCGGATCGCGTCGAGGCCGTCGGCGGATTTCCCGGTGCCGAGCGAGGTGGAGGCGACGTTGTCGAGCTTGAGGAAACGTCCCATGCGCTCTTTCACGTCGAGCATCATGTCGAGGTTGAGCGTCTGCTCCTCAAGGTTCGGCAGCACGTAGGCCTGCAGGACGGGGTAATCGAAGCCGACGTGGTTCCAGCCAACCACGAGATCCGCCCTGAGCAACTGCTCGGTGAGGGCGTCCAACTCCTTCTCGGCGTAGATCACGTATTGACCGGTGGCGGTGGAGTAAGTGACGGCCACGGATACGCACAGTTTGGCTTTATTCGCGTAGCCGCCGACATCGCTGATGCTGCGCTGTGTCTCTAGGTCGAAATAGACGATGTTTTTTCCGCTCACGGGCGGAGTGTGAACGGCGCTGCGGGAACGTCCAACATCGAAAAACCTTTCAGTCCGCGAAGATGCGGCAGGTCATGCCCTCGCAGAGCAGGATCTGATCGCCATCATGCGAGGTGAAAACGGCGCGCGGGCGGTGGGTTGCGGTGAGGCGGGCGAGGCTTTCCTTGTAGCGGGAGGTGGGGATTTTGAAATGCTGCACGCCGCGGTGGTGGAGATCGTGGGCGGCGAGCAGAACGGGAGCGGCAAAGACCTGCTTCGCAAGCGTTCCCGCACCGGCGCGGAGCAGTGACTCGGCGCGTTTCGCGAAAGCCTCGGTATCGGCGAGCACGGCGAGCCTGAGGAGGTTGAGGGCGGCCACGTGGTTCGGCGCAGGCTCGGCTCCGTCGTAATCCTCGCGGATGGTCAGCAGTGTTGCTCCGTTTATTTCCGAGGACATCACGTAGCCGATCTTTTCCTCGCTCCATGTTTCACGATCCATCACAGCCTGGAGCTCGACGGCCCAATCGAGCCAGCCGCCGGAGGCATCCGCGGCATGGAGATCAATAAGACCCGCGATGAGGAATGCGTAATCGGCGGGGAAGGCTTTCGCGCTGCCGCACTTGCCACGATGGCTGCGGTGGAGGGTGCCGTCCCAGAGATTTTCACGGATGAATCGGGCGGCGTCGGTCGCGGCATTGAGATATCGTTCCGATTGGAAAGCGGCGGCGGCTTGGGCGAGGGCGGAGATCATCAGGCCGTTCCAGGCGGTGATGATCTTGTCGTCGCGGTGCGGCTTCGGGCGGGTGGCGCGGTGTGTGAGCAGCTTGGAGCGGGACTCTGCGAGCGAGCGCGCGATTTCATCTTCCGATAAACCGAAAGCCTCGGTGAGCTTGTCGTTTCCGAGGGCGCGAAAGAGCGTATTCTGCCCTTCGAGATCGCCGTGCGGATCGCTTTCGGGGCGGGCGTTTCCTTCCGCCTCGACCCCATAAGCCACCGAGAAAATGGCGGCGGGCTTTGGCTCTAACAGCGAGGAGATTTCCTCCGCCGTCCATGTCCAGAACGCGCCCTCGTGCTTGTGGGCGTCGCCGAAGCGGCGGAGGCTGTCGGCGTCCTCGGCAGAGTGGAAGGCACCGCCGGGATCGCGCATTTCTGAGATTACGTAATCGAGGGTGGACTCCGCCGTTTTCCGGAAAATTTCATCCTGCGAAATCTGCCATGCCCCGAGGTAAGCAAGCGCGAGCTGTGCCTGGTCGTAGAGCATTTTCTCGTAGTGCGGGACGTGCCAGTAAGCGTCCACTGAGTAGCGGTGGAACCCTCCGCCGAGATGATCGTGGATGCCGCCCAGTGCGATCGCGCGCAGCGTGTTCTCCGCCATCTCCCATGCCATATCCTGTTCGTCGGATTCCGCCGGAAAGCGCTCATGCAGCTGCATGAGCGTGAGCATCAGCGTGGGGCGGGGGAATTTCGGCGCATTTCCCAAACCACCATGATGCGGATCGAACATGCTTTCGCAGGTGTCGAGGTAATCGCCGAACACCGTCTCAGCGGGCAGCCCAAGCAAGGTGGTTTGCACGGCGGCCTCTCTCCGTAGATGGGCCATAACCCGCTCTGCGCTGCCGAGCACCCTGTCCTTGTCGTCGCGGAAAGCTGCGCCCAGCTGCTCACAGATTTTCGGGAAACCCGGCCGTCCGAACTTGTCTTCCGGCGGGAAATACGTGCCGCCCACGACCGGCAGCGCATCGGGCGTGAGCCACACGCTCAGGGGCCAGCCGCCTTGTCCGCTCGTAGCCTGCACGAAGGCCATGTAGGTTGCATCGATGTCCGGACGCTCCTCGCGGTCCACCTTGATGTTCACGAAATTTCGGTTCATCACCCCCGCGATCGCATCGTTTTCGAAGGACTCCCGCTCCATCACATGGCACCAATGGCAGGTGGAGTATCCGATGGATAGGAACACCAGCTTGTCCTCACGCTTCGCCTTGGCAAAAGCCTCCTCGCCCCAAGGCAGCCAATCAACGGGGTTCTCCGCGTGTTGCAGCAGGTAAGGGGAGGTTTCCGTGGCGAGCGCGTTCTTCATGGGCGAAGCTTAGTGGCTGTCTGGAAATTCTAAAATACTTTTGCCTCCTTGCTGCCTGGAGAATCTCGAACCTATATCCCGCAGTTGAAAAACGACCGAGGTGCCTGCCGATCATTTTTAACCACGGATTTCACGGATGGACACGGATTACGAAAGAGTTATGGAAACGATTTTCAAACCTGTTTGTTGTATCCTTAAATCCGTGAAAATCAGTGAAATCCGTGGTTCAATTTCGGTTTCGGGATCAAGTTTCGCCCATTCGCTTGATTTTCACATGCCGCGCCCTTTTGCTAGCGCCGTGAACGCGCTCCCGCCCGACCCCAAGGAACTTTCCGCATTGCTGCGTCTCCTTGACGATGACACCCCCGAGGTGCGCTCCGTCGTCGCGGGACGGCTGGCGGTGGTGGGCGGCGACATCAGCGAGATGCTGCCCGGCATGGCGCGTGGCCTGAGCGGACGGGACAAGGAACTCCTCGCATCCTTGCTCCTGCCCGCGCGGAGGAGGACGCTGCGCGATGAGTGGCTGACCCCTAGCTTCGGCTCCGCAGGTCTTGGCGATGACTGGGAGCTTTTCGAAAGCCATCTCCGGCTAGTCTCCGATTTCCTCCACGACGGCCTTTCGCTTCGGCAGCCGCTTTCCGATGCGCTCGACCTCCTCGCCGAGGAGGCGCAGGAAGACGGAGTCGCGAGTCCCAACGATCTGCGTGTTTTCCTGTTCGAACGGAAACGGCTCGGTCCGAACGGAGAGAACTACTATGACCTACGTAATTCGGATCTCGCATGGTGCCTTTCCGAGGGCGTATCGAACCCTATCGGGCTTGGGGTTATCTACATGCTAATAGGTCAGAGGCTGGGGCTTGAGATCGAGGGTATTTCCTTCCCCGGCCATTTCCTCTGCCGCATCCGCGAGGATGGTTATCCGCTGATTGTCGATTGTTTCGATAAGGGCTGCATCCATGCCCAGAACGTGCTCACTGATCCGTCCAACGACCTTAGCCGCGAGCAGCGCCAGGCGCTGGAGGGCAGCGCGGATCTCGGAACCATCCTGTTGCGGATACTCAACAACCTCATGGACGCGTTTGTTAGGCTGGACCGCGGGGAGGACGCCGCGCTCATCGGAGAAATGCGCGACTCCATGGCCATACGGCGCGGCGCGTGATTTTTCGTTTGCCATGTCGTTCCGGCGCGAGTTATTTTTTCCCACCCAAAGCCTCGGTAGCTCAGTTGGTAGAGCAGAAGACTCTTAATCTTTTGGTCCTTGGTTCGAATCCAAGCCGGGGTACTTCCTTATCCATCCTAAATCCCGCAGTTGAAAAACGACCGATGCGCGGGCTGGATCATTTTTAGACCGTCTGTCAAAAGTCCTTTCCTATTGAACCTGAAAACCGAAATGGGACCACGGATCCGACTTCGCCACCTCCTTCGCCAAGGCTTCCTCCTACGCCAAGGCTTCCTCCTACGCCAAGGCTTCCTCCTACGCCAAGGCTTCCTCCTACGCCAAGGCTTCCTCCTACGCCAAGGCTTCGGCGGACAAGACGGCGGACAAGACGGCGGACAAGACGGCGGTCAAGAAAGTTACGATTGGCAGGAAGATCGCAGAGATACCGCAGAGGTTGATTTAGGTTTTTGCTCGGATCTGGATATCGTAACATGTCACGGTCTTTCACCTATTGAGTGAAGGTGCATCATTCCGGTTTGGTTGTGAAAACCAAAGGAAATCAAGGTTTTCTCGATAGTCGAACGATCCTCAGCTGGGGATTCTAGGGTGAAGGAGCTATGGACACCATGATCGATGCCAGGCTACGCTGTGGGTATGTTCAACATTGTCATAGTGGAGCCGGAGATTCCGCATAACGCGGGGGCGGCGGGGCGGCTGGCTCTGGCCACCGGTTCGGCGCTGCATCTGGTGAAGCCGCTGGGTTTCTCGCTGGAGGACAAGTATGTGAAGCGCACTGGGCTGGATTACTGGCAGGAGGTGGATCTGCATGTCTGGGAAAACTTCGCGGAGCTAGAGGCGGCGATGGCGGGGAAGGGGATGTGGTTCCTTTCCACGAAAGCTTCGAAAACTCCGTGGGAGGCGGATTTCCAGCCGGGAGATTGCCTGGTGTTTGGCAAGGAGACGAAGGGCTTGCCGGAGGAGATGGTGGCGGCGGCGGGCGAACGGGCACTGAGGATCCCGATGAGTCCCGGCGGGACGCGAAGCCTGAATCTTTCCACCGCGGTGGCCATCGTGCTCTATGAAGCGGTCAGGCGACAGGCACCGGGCTGGTGAAGTATGGGTCTCACTTTTGTCATTCTACCAGATCCTCGGAAGTGACCAGAACCATAGTTCATTCGTAGCATTTCTCCCGGATCAATTCGCCCTCGATGACCACCGTCTCGCCGATGAATCTGGCGAAGGGCTCCTTGCAAAGCTTTCTCACATCATCCGGGGAGAAAACCTACGGTGTATCCACTGCGGCGGGAGGAGTCTTTGGGGTGGCGGGCGCTTTCGCGGCGGCGCGGGCGGCTTCGTTTTCGAGCGCGAGTTTCTTTGCAAGCGCGTTCACGTCGGAAACCGTGCGCTCGGTTTCCTTGGTGGGTTGCGGTGTGAGGTTGGGGACGGGGAGAGGAGGTGAGATCCTTCCATTTTCGGATTGGGGTGATGCTGAAGTAGCCTTCGCTGAAATGCGGAAATAGGCTAGTCCTCCCACGGCTAGCAGCAGACCGAGACAGGCGGCGATGAGGATCGGCGAGATGGAGGGGGGTTGTTTCAGGCTCACCGCAGGCTCCGATGCAACCGGTGGAGCGGAAGAGGGTTTCGGTGGCGGCGGTGTTTCGTTTGCGGTGGTAAAAGTGGGCAGTGATTCGAGAGCTTGGGCGAGGCTCGCGTCCGGATTGTTCTTCATCCATTTCAGCCATCCGCCCAAACCATGACCCGCGTTGACACCGATGAGCTTGCCTTTCCATCCGGCCAGATGTTCGCCGAGGTCAACGATCGCGGCGAGCTTGCGCGATCCGAATTCCGCGCCCAGCCATTTGTAAGGCGAGAGCCAGAAGACGAAGCTCTTGCCGCTTTCCTCGGAGCCTACGAAGATCGAATCGGTCTCTGTTTCCACCCAAACCGCCTCTTCGCGTAGGATTTCGGAAAGCGACAGTGAAACCTCCAGCGCGAGTCGGAGCAACTGGATGATCAGCCTTGGATCGAGATTCTCGCCGGCCAGCACATCGGCCAGCTTGGCGCCATCCACCCATTCCGCGACGATGTAAGGCATTTCGTCGATGGGATCGACCGCGCCGCTGAAAACGGATCTCAGTGAAGGGTGGGTGACACCCAGGAGCCTGTGCGCCGCGATACGGAATGCGTCCGCTTCATCCTCCATGAGACCGCCCCCATCCTGTCCGAAAGGGAAAAAGCGGCGCAGTGCGACCGTGTGCCCCCTCTCCAAGTCATGGGCGCGGAAAACGATTCCCCTTTTGTCTTGGGATACGATGTCCTCAATTTCGAATCGGCTCATATACCTGCATCAGGGTAGCGGGACATTGCGTTTCTCCAAGCGATAAGCCTCAAGGCAGGATGGTGGAAAAACGGACGAACGAGGAGGGTTGATGAAAGTCGGGGTTCGTTCCCGTAAGCTTGTGGGCGCTGTGGAATGTCTGATGGGGGGAATTCAGGATCGCAGTTGCATTTGCGGTGGTTTCGATACCGAAGCGGATCTCCTTTTCCAAAAAGTCTAGCGGGACACGGAGTGCTGCACACCATACCCCATCGGAAACATCGCTCCAGTGGCTTGCAACGGTGGACTGGAAGTGCGGCTGTTCCCCGGCGCGGACACGCGGAGCGGTGAATTTTGCGGCCCACCATGCTCCGTTAGGGGCGAGGTTGAATTCGAGGTAAGCACCGCTTGCGGGATCGGCGAGGAAGAGTTCCGCGATGTCGTATTCCCACAGCCTTTCCGTGAATGAACCTGGCTCGGCATCGGGGCGGCACGTGGCCGACGCTTGCCTAGTGGCGACGAACCACAGGTTTGAGGAATCGGTTGCGATGGCGTAACACAGCGGAGGGTTGAGCACCGAGCCATGCCAATCCGAGTCCATCCCCATCACCGGCAGATCGAGTTCGCCCCAGGTTAGCGAGGTGTCGGATCGCAAAAGTCGCATGGCAGAGGTTTGTCCGCGATCCGGGCGAAAAGGCGAGCAAGTATTCTCGTCCATAAATTTTTTCCCTCTTATTAGGAATTTGATGGCAAGTCGGCGCGGAATTTGCTGATGTGCGTCGAACTAAATAGATGTCCCGTCAGCGCTCAGGTTTTTACAATGCGATCGAGTATATCGGTCCTCGGCCGCAGAAGCCGAAAAAGACGAATTTTTTCGGGGGCTGGGTCATCGTTGTGATCGCGCTCGCTGCGGCTGTTTTCTTTGGGAGACCTCTGATTGGTGGCGTGTGGGCGGCAGACAAGTTGCCGACCAATGCGCAGGTGGAAATGATCGTGGGCCAGCTTGAGGAATCCGGCGGTTTTTCTGAAAAGCTAGCTGCCGAGGCGCTGAAATACTCCGGAAGCCAGGTCACCTACGATCCGGCCTATTACAATATCCAATACCCTGGTGGTGATGTGCCCGCCGCCAAAGGTGTCGCTGCCGATCTTCTGATTCGCTGCTACCGCAAACTCGGGATCGACCTTCAGAGGGAAATTCATGAGGATATGGAAAGTCACTTCCGTCTTTATCCCCAGTTGTGGGCGGCTGCTGCCCCGGACAGCAGCATCGATCACCGCCGCGTTCCGAACCTACAGCGCTTTTTCAGCCGCAAGGGTGAGACCCTTCCAGTCTCCTCAGATCCGTCCGAATACAAGGTCGGCGACATCGTGATTTGGGCTCTCTCGAATGCGGAGACACACATCGGCATCGTAGTCCCCTCCGCCCCGGGCGATGCGAGCAGCACCACCCCATGGGTTGTTCATCATCCGGCCGGTGGCGGCGTGAAATGGGAAAAAGCTCTCTTCGATCAGCAGATTCTTGGGCACTTCCGCTTTTCAGGTGAGTGAGGTCTGAGCGTCTGGTGCCGGTGCAAACACCAGTAGGCCTCTCCCGATCAAAATCATATTGGTGAAGCGGGCGGGGTGTGGTTGTTTCGCTAGGGAAAAAACGATCACCGATGTCAACCTGGCGACCCATCGAAAACATACCACGTTGGAAGCGATGGCTCCCAACGTGGTTGCACGCGCCGGTGGTGATCATGTTCCAGCTTTCGGTTGCGGCCGCGGTGATCGGGCTGGGAGTGGTGTTTTTCTATTTCATCCTCGCCTCGAGATTCGATCTCGATGAGGTGGCGAAGCTGCCCCGTGCCACCGTTTACCATGATCGTGCGGGAAAGGAGCTGGAGGTGCCCGGAGAGTCCGGGCGGCGGGTGGTGGAGCGCGGGGAGATACCGGAATTTATGGTGCAGGCGCTGGCCGCGCGCGAGGATGCGCGGTTTTTCGAGCACGGCGGGGTGGATGTGCGGGGCTTGGCGCGGGCGACGGTGCGCAACGTGAAGGATGGGGATTTCACCCAGGGAGCATCGACCCTGACCATGCAGCTCGCCCGCAACACCTATGAGATGCGCGCGAAATCGCTGCACCGGAAGGCGCTGGAGATTGCGCTGACGCTGCGGATCGAGTCCCACTACTCGAAGGATGAGATCCTCACGAATTACCTAAACCGCATCTACTATGGTGCCGGTGCTTATGGGGTGGAGCAGGCGGCGCGGACGTATTTCGGCAAGACGACTGCGCAGCTCCATCCCGGCGAGTGCGCGATGATCGTGGGGATTATCCGTGGCCCGCACCTTTTTTCTCCCCGCAGGAATTTCGATGGGGCGATGGAGCAGCGCGACCAGACACTCGCGCGGATGGTGGCCGCCGGTTTCATCACAAAGGAACGTGCGGATGATGTGAAGTCTATGGAAATAGGGCTTGTGAAGGAGGGGCAAACCGGCAGCCAACCCTCCTACGCGCTGCGGCAGGTGCGGTGGGAGCTTGAGAAGATCATGGAGAGGGAGAACCTCACCCTCAGCGGAATTCATGTCCACACCACACTCGATATCGGTTGGCAAACACGGCTGGAATCGGAGCTCGCCCGTGCGGTGGCGAACCTTGAGGCAGAGAAAGGCTGGCCGCATCCGAAGATCGGAGCGCACGAGGCGGGCGATGAAGCCGAGTATGTGCAGTTCGCCGCCGTGACGACGGAGACGAAATCCGGTGCGGTGCTGGCGCTGATCGGCGGGCGTGACTTCGCAGACTCGCGCTATGACCGCAGCCGCTCGAAGCGCGATCTGGGATCCGCGTTCGAGCCTTTCGTAGCTGCGGCCGCAGCGGAGCGCGGGAAACTGGTCTTCGCGGGCAAGCCGGTTCAGACCGGCAGGCAGATCGGCCCGCTGGAGGTGGAGAGGCTGGCGAAACGCTGCGGGATTTCCGGGCCATTCCTAACGACGGAGGATCTCTTCCGCGGCGCGGTCGCGGCGACGCCGATGGAAATGTCCGTGGGTCTGGCCACTCTCGGCAACAAGGGCAGGAAGCCAAAGCCGCATTTCATTTCCCGGATCGAAGATTCTGAGGGGAACGTGGTGTATCGGGCGAAAACGGTGGCGGATCGGGCGCTCGGTGAACAAGCGGCGCGCGAAGCGGTGGCTGTCCTACAAAGCCGCTCTGGCACGCGCTGTTTCACCGGTGCCACCGGCTCGGAGCGCGATGCGTGGACGCTGCGCCTCGGCCCCAGCGGCTCCACCGCGATCTGGATCGGCTTCGATGTCCCGAAAAAGATCGCCGACGAAAATCGCCTCAAGGCGCTGCTCGACGAGTTCGTGGAGAGATTGGGGAACTGACCGCCGCTTCACCGCGCCGGTTGTAAAAAACTACTGCGCAGGTAGTAGTTCGTCGAGAATGCGTTGGATGCCCTTGTCCGCCTGCTCAGAAGTGGGGTGAATGGAGCGCGCCTTGAGATACCAGGTGAGGGCGGAGCCCGTTTGTTTGGGAGTGCGGCTCTCGAACTGGCGGGCCTTATCGAGGGCGAGGGTGAAATCGGCGACCTTGGAGGAGAGAAGTTCGATTTCGCGACCGAGCCTCGGATCGTCCGGGAAACGTTCCCTGATCTCGGCAAGCTGCTCCCATGCGCCGTAGTTCTGGCCCATACGGGAGAACTCGCTGGCTTTACCGATGGATTCCTCGATTTCCTTGAGGTTGCCCATGATCTGCTTGAAGGCGTCCTCGCGGGTGGCATCGCCTTGTATGGCGGGGGCGAATTCATATTGCCGTTTTGCGATCTCGCGGTAGTTACCCTCGGAAAGCAGGCGGTCGAAGTCGTTGCGGGCGGTGACGATGCCACTGGAATTGACCAGAAGATCGCGGAATTCCTGCAGCTTTGGATTGGTGGGCCAGATTTCGGTTGCGGCCTTGATTTTCTCCGCCGCCTTGTCGGACTCGCGGGCGAGGAGGTGAGCCTTTGCTTCCTCGATGGCGAGGTCGGAGGCGAGTGTGTAGGCGGCGATCGCGGAATCGACCTTCGACGAAGGGAAATCCTTGGCTAAGGATTTAAGGCGGGAGGCGAGTTCTTTTCCTTTCACGTAATCGCGCGCCTGGAGGGTGCCGTAGAGTTCGTGGAGGTCTCGCACGTATGCGGCGACGCGGAGTTTCTTGTTCAACGGGAGCGTGGCAATAGGGCCGAGGTATTCGCCCAGCGCGTAGGCCTCCATGAGGCGCTGCGAGGCGGAATGGAGCTCGTCGCGGGAGAGCATGAGATCGAAGGCCTCGATGTATTTCGCGACCTCGCGGATGGCCTCGTTGGAAAGGGAGTCGAGCGAGGCGACGGTAGGGGAGATGCCGAGGGATTCGGAGAAAAGCTTCGAGACATCGGAGTTCTTGTCGATGCGCAGGGTGGCGTCGCCGTCTTTCCAGATCTGGTTGTAAAAGCGCGCGGCCATGAGGACATGCTCGTAGCGGCGCTGGGCGAACCACTGCACCATGGAAACCTGATATTGAGCCTTGGTTTGGAGGGTCTGCGCCTCGGTGCGGACGACGTTCGCACTTTTCATAATCTCAATCTCGGCGATGCGGCGGAGCCATTCCTGATATTTGAGGGAACCCGTGCCGGAGCCAGCCGGAGGGGGCTGGTTGTCGCTTTTGCCTTGATTTCCGCCGCCTCCTTTGGCACCACCCGTTTCGCTACCTGCAGGGGTAGACTGGCCAAGTTTGCCTCTGCCGCTATTACGCGCTTCCCAATCAGCCTCTTGGATAATCCTATGCTTTTCCTTTTCGATGGTCTTGTTGAGAGTGGCTAACGATTTCACATCTTGTTTTGCGAGCATGGCCATGTAAATGGACTCGGCGAGGGACATGCAGATATTCGCGTCGCCGGGATAGGAAGCGGCGGCGGGAAGCAGCTTGAAACCGGCGTAGAGGTCGGGGCCGCCGCTGCGGAAGGGGGAGATGGTGAAAAGAATCTCGTCTATGTCCTTCCGGTATTCGGCGGCATCCGCGTCGGTCTCCGGCGGTTGGCTGAGGTATTTCTCGAAACGCGCCTTGAGCAGCCTGTTGTCACCCAGCGGAATGGCGACACCGCCGACCGTGATGGTCTCCGCCGAGGGATCGAGCATCGGGATTTCCTGGCCGAGCGGGGAAGCGGGCGCCGGCTTCTGAGGCGCGGGGCTGTTGTCGGCCGGGACAGAGGGCGCGGGTGTCCCGCCGTCAGCGGGCGGAGTATAGACCTGCGCGAAGGCCGGCGATACAAGGCAGAGAACGAGGAATAGGGGTGGCGTTTTCATCTTTGTGCTCTCGTGTGGTGTGGCGGGTCGGTTTTTCAGAGGCGGCTGATATCGGTCGCAACGGGGATGCCGCCTTGCTCGAAGCGGACTTTGAAGGCGTAGCGCTGTTCGCGCTCGATGTTGAGTTTGTTGAACTTGGCGGGAATCACCACAGGTACGATCTCTTCGCTGGATTCTGCCTTCATGCGGACGCTGACCACCGAGGAGGTGTTCCCGTCGCGGAAGAAACGCTCGTCGATTTTCCCTTCGATGAGGTATTCGTTGTTGCGGAGGCTGTTGCCGTTGTCGAGGAGATCCTGGACGGCGAGAAGGTTCACGTCGGTGAAGGATTTCTTCTTTTTCGACATGAATAATTTCCCTCCGAAGATCAGGGCAACGACAGCGACGACGATGCCGATGATCAGGATGGGATTGGTGCTGGAGCTAGCGCGGCGGGCCATTGGTAAATGAAACTTTAAATCTTAAACCTTAAACTTCAATGAAGAGTGGTGGGTGGTATTGCTACGAATGATAAGCGAGTGAATGGAGATGGGAAGGTTATTCCCATTGGGGGCGGCGGGTGCCGATCCATGCGAGGGAGAGCGCGACGGCGATGTGGACGGCGAGGGTGAAGATGCAGGCTTCCTGGTTTGAGAGCGAGGTATCGATGACGGATTTCACCGCGCCATGCACCTGGGATTGGAGCGCCTCGACGGAGCCGGACCACGCCCAGTAGGCGGAGATGAAGGGGCGGGTGAACGCCTCGATGTTTTCCGGCAGAGCGAGGACAGCACCCGACAGAGGAAGCTGGAAGCCTACGAGATAAATGGAGAGCAGCGACGCCTGTTCGGCGGTGCGCATCAGCGCGGAGATGGCCAGGCAGACGGAGGTCATGGCCGCGTTGATGAGCAGGAGGAAAATGACATGCTCGACGAACTCGCCGCGGAAGGCTCCGAAGAGGTTCACGAAAAACGCCATCCACAGCGACTGCGCGATGACCAAACAGGAGAGGAACGCGATCTTCGAGAGGAGGTAGGCGGATGGTCGCAAGCCTCCGAATTTCTCCTTCTCATAAATGGGGCGCTCGCCCGCGATTTCGCGCGCGGAGTTGTTGGAACCCATCAGCGCCAGCAGGACGACCTGGAACATGATGATGCCGGAGATGGCGGAGCCGACCTTTGCTTGGTCCGCTCGGACGGATTGCTGTTCCTGGATCTCTGCGGCCATGTTGTCCTGGCGGACATCGGAGTAGCGGCGGATGTTGCCGTCCGCCTTGTCGCTGAAGAGGGTGACGAGGGCGGGAAAGCAGAGGAGGATGGCGAGCTGGAGGAAGACCTGCCCGCGGTCGCGGAAGAAAATGCGCCAGCGGCGGGAAAGCAGGGTGGAGAACTGGGTGAAAAAGCCGGGCAGGCGGTGTTCCTGCGGTGCGTTCTCTGCGTCGGGAGCCTCGGCATCGGGATCCATCAGCGGTTTCGGACGTTCTAGAAGCAGATCGCCGGATGCGATGAGCCGCTGGCGAGTTTTCTCAAGCATCCCGTAGTAGGAGACGGAATGCTTCATCCACGAGGCCTGCCAACGCTCGGAGGGCTGGGCGGAGAGGCGCGGGTAGATTTCCTCGGTGTCCTTCACGGAGAAATAGTGGTTTAGTCGCTCCGGCGGGCCGTGGAATACGACGCGGCCTTCGTGGAGGACCAGGATGGAATCGTAAAGCTCGAGGTGGGCGAGGGAGTGGGTGACGGAAAGGACGATGCGCCCGTCCTTGCGCGAAAGATCGTGCAGTAGGCGGACGATCTCGCGCTCCGAGCGCGGGTCGAGTCCGGAGGTGACTTCGTCGCAGAGCAGAATTTTCGGATCGGAGACGAGTTCCATCGCGAGGCCGAGGCGGCGCTTCTGCCCGCCGGAAAGAACTTTCACGGTGCGATCGCTGATCGCGTCGAGTCCGGTTTCCTCAAGCACGCGGTCGATGCGGTGGTCGAGCTCGGCGGTGCTGCGGGTTTTCACGCGCAGACGGGTGGCGGCCTCGACGGATTCATCGACAGTGAGCGGGTCATAGGCGATGGAAAATTGGGGGACGTATCCGATCTCGGAAGGAGAGAAGTCACCGTCTTCGGAGAGGTTGCGGCCTTCCCAGAACAGCGCCCCTTCGGATTCCGGGTTGAGGCCGGCGATGGTTTTCAGGAGGGTGGTTTTCCCGCATCCCGAGGGGCCGACGATGGCCATGAAGTGACCTTTCGGCACCTGGATGGATACGTGATCGACGAGGTTTACATCCTCGCCGTCTTTCTTGATCGTGAAACAGACGTCTTTTAATTCTAGCACAAGGGGATTGGGTTAATCATTTGAAACGCCGTTTCCGGGCGTCGTTTATCGAATTTTCGGGAAAAAATCGTAGCGGCCAGTCAATCGGTGATCGGGACGATACGGATGCCTTGGGGTTTTGCGGACTGGATTTCCCCGATGAGTGAGTTTTGCGGCTTGGGTGCGGGGGAATCCGTCGGGTCGAGGGCGTTGCGGAGAGCGCCTTCCACGAGCTGGCCGCAATGAATTTTCATGGGAGGAAGGGTGCCTAGATCTCCGGCTAGATCCTGGGCGCTGAGGTGGCGTGCTTCCTCGGTTGTTTTCCCCTGCAGCAGTTTGGTGGCGACGGAGGCCACGGCGATCGCCGTCTGGCAGCCGAAGGCCTGGAAGGAGGCGCGGTCGATGACCTTTTTCCCGTCCTTCTCCGTGAACTTGAGCCACATCCGCATCATGTCCCCACACTCCGGCGAGCCGACCGTGCCGACGGCATCCGCATCCGCCATCTCACCTTGGTTTTGCGGCGCGGCCATCGCCTCGCCGACCTTGCTTTCAAATTCATCCATGCGCGGAGGATGGATGGGATCGAGCGGGGTTTCGAGAGGAAAGATTCCGGGCGTTCAGCGGCCGAAGGAGTCATAGTATTCGGCGCCGTAGTTCTCGTAGCGTTTGATGAGGGCGGCGTTCTGGATCCATGTTTTCACCAGCATGCCCGCGCTGCTGGCCGGATTCACGCAGTTTGCGCCGCGAATGGATGATCCGAAGCTACGCCCTGACCCTCTCGGCCATCACGCTGCGGGTCTGGAAATACCTCATCGTCCTCGCGTTTGAACCGCCGCCGATGGATGTGTATCGGCTGGTCGCTTGGCTCGGTTTCGTGCCGAACGTCCTTTTCGCGGAGTGGTGGATACGGCGCGTGCGAAAATAGAAATAGCCTACGTGGCGCAATTCCCTAGATTGGAAGGCATGAAAGCACTGCGAGACATCCCGCTTCTAATACTAATATCTTCCGCCGCGTTCGGGTGGACTCCTACGCTGGAGCCTCCGGCCATGCCGCTGGATTCCTTCGTCCTGCCGGAAGGGCTGGAGATTGTCGCCTGGGCGGCTTCGCCCATGCTTTTCAACCCGACGAACATGGATGTGGATTCGCACGGACGCATCTGGGTTACGGAGGGTGTGAACTACCGTGGAAAGAAGGACAGGCGACCGGAAGGGGACAGGATTGTGATCCTCGCTGACGTGGATGGGGATGGGAAAGCCGACAAGAGTTCCGTTTTCTGGCAAAGTCCCGAATTGAACGCGCCGCTTGGGATCGCCGTGTTCGACCATGTGGTCATGGTTTCTCAGCCGCCCAACCTCCTCAAGCTAACCGATGTGAACCGCGACGGGAAATTCAGCGAGGCGGACGGTGACACCAAGGAGGTTTTTCTCACCGGCTTCAACGGCCGGAACCACGACCACTCGCTGCATTCGGTCACGGGCAGCCCGGACGGGAAATGGGTTTTTAACCAAGGCAACAACGGAGGCATGTTTACGGACAAGGCCGGCAAGACCTTCCGTTTCGGCGGCTCCTACGTGGACGAGAAGTTCTCGAAATATGTGGTCGATGTCAGGAAGATCGCCGGTGAGAAATCGGACGACGGCTTTTCCTACAAAGCGGGAGCTGCCTTCCGCATCCATCCCGACGGCACTGGCACCGAGGTGATCGGCGGAGGTTTCCGCAACTCCTACGAGCAGATCACGGACTCGTTCGGGTTCGTGTTCCAGAACGACAACGACGACCCGCCGGCCTGCCGCGTAACTCACATGATCGAGCACGGCAACGCCGGCTACTTTTCTCGCGACGGCAAGCGCGACTGGCGCGCCGACAAGCGCCCGGGTCAGGACACGCCCACCGCCCATTGGCGGCAGGATGATCCGGGCACGATGCCTTCCGGGGATGTCTATGGCGGCGGTTCGCCGACCGGCATCGGCTTCTATGAGAACGGTGCCCTGCCGGAGAGCTTCAACGGCACCCTGCTCTCCTGCGAGCCGGGCAAGAACGTGATCTTCTCCTACCAGCCAGAACTCGAGGGCGCGGGCTTCAAGCTGGAGCGGCATGATTTGGTTACGACGAATCCGGAGAAGGAATTCCGAGGCTCGGACTTTGTGGGAGGCACCCAGAAAAAAGACAACACGAAGACCGGCGGCGAGCTTCTATATCAGTTCCGGCCCTCGGACGTGACGGTAGGAGCCGACGGCGCGATCTACGTCGCCGACTGGACGGATGCGCGGGTCGGAGGGCATGAGACGAATGATGTAGCGGCATCCGGCGTGATCTACCGGATCGCCCCGAAAGGCTTCAAGCCGGTCGTTCCGAAAGTTGATTTCACGACCACGGAAGGTGCAATCGCCGCCCTGCATTCACCTGCGAACAATGTCCGTTGGTCGGGATTTCATAAACTGAAGGAGGGCGGGGAAAAGAACTTCGATGCCGTTGGAAAAATGTTGGAAAATGCGAATCCCTTCATCGCCGCCCGCGCGATCTGGCTGCTTCCCTACATGGGGGACAAAGGTGCCACCAAGCTGGAGAAGATTCTCGCTGGGGGTGATGAGAGGAAGCGTCTCACCGCCTTCCGAGCCATCCGCCGCTCCGGTGGCAAGGTCGACGCCCTTCCTTACGCCAAGAAACTCGCCACCGATCCTGATCCGGCAGTCCGCGCCGAGGCGGCGATGGAGATGCGCTACCGCAGTTTCGAGGAAGCGAAGGATGTCCTCGTCGCCGTCGCCAAGGGATTCGATGGCAAGGATCGCTCCTATCTTGAGTCGTTCGGGCTGGGTGCCGGGCATCACACCGAGGAATTGTGGAAGGCTCTCAAGGAGGAGATGAAACCCGGCGCTCCCAAGGATTGGCCGGACACTTTCGCCCGTCTCACCTGGCGGCTGATGCCGAAAGCCGCTATCAGCGCACTTGCGGAGCGAGCCGGGGAACCTGCGCTTACCGAAGAGGCGAGGAAACTGGCGGTTGATTCCATCTCGTTCATCAACTCCAAGGAGTCGGCGGACGCCCTCATCCTCCTCGCAGCGGACGGGTCACCCGTTCGTGATCAGGCAAGCTGGTGGCTACGAAACCGCGCCGAAGGAGAATGGGCATCGATGAAGCTCATGCCCATCCTGAAAGAAAAAGGCATCATCCGTGAACCCGCGAAGTTAGTTGCTGTCTCCGTTCCTGAAAAGCCGAAGGAAATGAAGTTTACCGTTGCAGAAGTGCTGAAGCTGAAAGGCGATGCAACACGGGGCAAGACAGCCGCAGCTCGTTGTGTCATGTGCCACCAAGTCGAAGGAAATGGGGTGGACTACGGCCCTTCTCTCAAAGGTTTCGGAAAAAGCCAACCCGCCGAGGTCGTAGCCCGTGCCATCGTCGACCCTTCGTTCGATATCTCCCATGGTTTCGAGGGGCGGACCATACACCTGAAAAACAGCTTGCGTATCGATGGGCTGATCCTTGCCGACGGCGAAACCGTAACGATCCGTTCCACCGGAGGGACGACGCAGGCGGTGCCGAAGGGAATGATCCAGAAGCGCGAGGACATGAAGCGCTCGCTCATGCTTGGCGCCGATGAGATCGGGCTCACCGCCCAAGATGTCGCGGATCTCGTCGAGTGGATGAAGACCTATTGAAAAGCCGTCATGCGGCTTTCCGAACGAGTGCGACGAGGACGCCTTGGACGATGAGTTCGCCCACGGGGATGAGATCCGGGAAACGTGGGTTCTCGGCGCGGAGGTAGGTCTTGCCTTTCTCCTGGATGAAGCGTTTCAAGGTGGTCTCGCCGTCGATGAGGGCGGCGACGATGTCATGGTTGCGAGGTTCGCGGCGTTCGAGGACGACGGTATCACCATCGCAGATGTGGGCGTCGATCATCGAGTCGCCGCGGACTTTCAGGGCGAAGGTATCCCGCTTGCGAGTAACCCCAAGGGAAGCGACATCGATGGAAAGGCAACCTTCCTGTTCCTGCTGCTGATCCTCCCCGAAACCGGCGGCAATGCGGCCGTAAACCGGGATGTCGCAGATTTCGGCGCGATCAAGATCCTCGGGGAAAACGACGGCGCGTGCTTTGCCGGGCAGGCGCTGGATCACGCCTTTTTTCTCAAGGGCCCTGAGATGGCTCATTGCCGCCGTCTGGCTGGCGAAGCCAAAGTAATGCTGGATCTCGCGCGTCGAAGGCATGATGCCGGTTTCGCGCTGCGATTTGCGGAGGTAGTCGAGGATCTCGATCTGACGTGTTGTTAGGTTGTGTGCCATGGTTCGTTGAACAGTGTTCTTGAGAACAAATTCACCGATGTCCGCACCGGAGTAAAGAAACTTTTTCAGCGAGGCTCACGCGCACCATCGGATTGTGAAGCGGAATTTTTGCGGGCGCCATGAAAGTGCTTGCGTTGGCGCGGACGTTGGATCAGTTTCCCCGCCCCGTCACGGGACGTAGCTCAGCCTGGTAGAGCGCCTGCTTTGGGAGCAGGATGTCGTCAGTTCGAATCTGGCCGTCCCGACCACTTTCTCGGGTTCACGTCGCGGCCGAGAGTTTCAGGATGCCGACGTAAGGTAGGTTCCGATACTTGCCTTTGTAGTCGAGGCCGTAGCCGACGACGAATTCGTCTCCGATCGCGAAGCCTACGTAATCGGCCTCCACCTCCTCGGCGCGTTTCTTATCCTTGGCGAGAAGCACGCCGGTGTGGACGGCTGCAGCTCCCTCTTCCTTGAGGCGCTGGGCGACGGCGGCGAGTGTGCGGCCGGTGTCGAGGATGTCGTCTAACAGCAGGACGTGCATTCCCTTCACCTCCGGGAAATGCCGGTCTAGGAAATCGACCTTGCCGGAGCTTTCGAGGCCGCCGTGGTAGCTGGCGACGTTGAGGCACTCGATGGACAGCTCGCGCGGGATCCGGCGGAGAAGATCCGCGGCGAAGACGAGCGCGCCTTTCAGCAGGATGATGACGACGATGGGGCCGGCGGGGAAATCGCGCTCGATCTCCTTCGCCATGCTGTCGAGGCGGCGCTCGATGATTTCCTCGTCAACAAGGATGCGCTCGATGTCGTTTTTCATGGGGGGAGAATGGGTGATCGGCGCGGGATTCGCCAAGGGGGAAAAGCGGGAGGAGGTCAACATCACCCACCATGTCCAAAATCGGATCTTCCCCACTGTCTTATCCGTGTCCTTCTCCGTATCTCCGTGGTTCTCATTTTCATTCGGACAGGCTTTCTCCCTATCCTCCCTAATGGAGGAACCCTTTAGTAGGTTGACCGGCGCGCGGGAGCGGGTTAGCGGCTGGTGTGAGCGGCGATCAACCTAACGGCTTTTCGACCACGAATCTTTGAGGGCGACGGTGCGGTTGAAAATGGCTTTTTGACCGGGGATGTGGTCTTTGCTGTCGGTGATGAAATAGCCATTCCGCTCGAACTGGCAGGAGGATCCGGGAGCTTCATGGAGCAATGACGTCTCGATTTTCGCGGTGATGGTTTTCACGGAATCCGGATTGATGACGGAGAGGAAGCCACCTTCCGCGGCATCGGGATCCTCGACGGTGAAGAGGCGGTCGTAGAGGCGCACTTCCGCATCGGCGGCGGTGGCGGCATCGACCCAATGGATCGCGGCTTTGCAGACAACACCTTCTGGCGAGTCCTTGCCGGTGGTGTCGGGCAGCAGTTTCACGCGGACCTGGGTGATATCGCCTGCGTCGTTCTTATCGAAGCCGGTGCATTGGATGATGGGGCCGCCGCGCAGGCGCACGTATCTTTCCGGGGCGAGGCGGAAATACTTTTTCTCGGGGATTTCCTGGAAGTCCTCGCGTTCGATGAAAATTTCCGGAGAGAAGGGGACTTCTCGCTCGCCGAAGGATTCGTCCTGCGGGTGGTTGGAAACTACGAGGTTTGCCGTAGGTTCGTCCGCGAAGTTTTCGATGATGACTTTCAATGGCTCCAGCACGGCCATGCGGCGGGGTGTGGAGGCGTTGAGGTGGTCGCGGATGTCATGTTCGAGCAGCGCGACATCGGTGGTGCCGTTGTATTTTGTGATCCCGATGCGTTTACAGAAATGGCGGATGGCGGCGGCGGGATAGCCGCGGCGGCGGATGCCGGAAATGGTGGGCAAACGCGGATCGTCCCAGCCGCTTACGTGGCCCTCCGTGACGAGCTGCAGCAGCTTACGCTTGCTCATGATCGTGTAGGTGAGGCTGAGCCGCGCGAACTCGATCTGCCGCGGCTTCGATGGAACCGGGCAGTTTTCGATGAACCAATCATAGAGCGGGCGGTGGTTCTCGAACTCCAGCGTGCAGAGCGAGTGGGTGATGTGCTCCAGCGCGTCCTCCAGCGGATGGGCGAAATCATACATCGGGTAGATGCACCACGCGTCGCCGGTGTTGTGGTGGTGCGCGTGCATGATGCGGTAAAGCACCGGATCGCGCATGTTCATGTTCGATGAGGTCAGGCCGATCTTCGCGCGCAGGACGGCTTCTCCTTCCTTGAATTTTCCGGCGCGCATGGCGGCGAACAATTCCAGATTCTCCTCAATGGATCGCTCGCGGAATTTCGATGGGGTGCCGGGCGTCTGGACGTTGCCGCGATGGAGTTTGATTTCCTCGGGGCTTTCCTCATCGACGTAGGCGAGGCCGTTTTTGATCAGGTGGACGGCGCAATCGTAGAAGAACCCGAAGTAATCGCTGGCGAAATAAAGGTCATCGCCCCAATCGAAACCGAGCCATTTCACATCGGCTTTGATCGACTCCACGTATTCGGTTTCCTCTTTCTCCGGATTCGTGTCGTCGAAGCGGAGGTGGCACTTCGCGCCGGGATGTTCCTGCGCGATGCCGAAGTTCAGGCAGATCGATTTCGCGTGGCCGATGTGGAGGTAGCCGTTCGGCTCCGGGGGGAAACGGGTGATCGTGGTGGAATGCTTTCCTGAGGAAAGGTCGTCCGCGATGATGTCGCGGATGAAATCGGATTTCGGGGTGTCTGACATAGGAAGAAATTTTCAACCGCAGATGAACGCGGATGGACGCAGATGAAAGAAGGGATCAGACGAAAATGGAAGAGGATTCGTGCCAGGGAGGCTCGGGTGTAGCGATGAGGAGGGGGCGTATTCTTTCTGCTTTACCCCGCCCGCCCATTCAGGTCACGAATGTCCACTGTTCAACCCGCCTTGTTTCCAACGATCCAACAAACCCACATGAAAACATACCACACACTTCTCACCGCCATCGCACTGGCGGCATTCACCGGATTCGCCGCCCATGCCGAAGAGCTAGAGAGCACGACACCTGTTGCAGCCAAAACCAACGGGGAAAAATGGTGGAACGGAAACTGTGAGAGGATCGATGCCGACATCAAGAAGATGGACGGTGAGATCGATGTGGCCTTCGTGGGCGACTCGATCACGGCGCGTTGGAGGGACAGTGAAAACTGGAAGAAGCACTGGGGTTCCTATCGCGCGGTGAACATGGGGATTGGCGGCGATCAGACGCAACACGTTCTCTGGCGTTTGCAGAACGGCGATTTGGACGGCTACAAGGCGAAGCTGTTTGTCGTGATGATCGGCACGAACAACATGTGGAGCAAAGAGCCCGACCCGGCTCAAGCGGCGGCCGGAGTCAAAGCGGTCATCGATATGATCCAGTCCAAACAGCCACAGGCCAAGATCCTCTTGATGAGCATTTTACCCACTGGTGAAAAACCCAATCCGGGTCGCGAAAAGAGGATGGCCGTCAATGAACTGATTTCGAAATTCGCCGGCGGATCGGTGGAATACATGGATATCAGCGGGAAATATTTGGAAGCCGACGGCACCATCAGCAAGGAGGTCATGCACGATTTCCTGCACCTCGCACCCAAAGGCTACGACATCTGGGCAGAATCCATCAGCGGCAAGGTCAAGGAAATCGTGGGAAAGAAGTAGCCGCCGCCTCTGCTGCGAGTTTTACTCCTCCACCAGCCGCACCGCCACTTCGTCCCCTTTGTCGAGAGCCATTTCGTCGAGGGCTTTGCGGGAAAGCTCCACTTCTACGAACTGCCCGTCGGAGAGCTTTAGGCTCAACGTCGCCACCGGTCCTGCGGAGAAGAGATGGAGCACCTTTCCCATCACATCCGTGCGCGGATCGAACTCGGCGGCGAAGACCACCTCGATCTCATGTGGGCGCAGGTAGCGCGATTTCCCGTCGCCTTCCTTCAGCTTGTTCACGTTGCCGAGGAACTCATACACGAAGGGGCTTCGCGGCTTGTCATACACCTCCTGCGGCTCGCCGACCTGCTCGACGCGGGCGTTGCGCATGACCACGACCTCGTCGGAGAGTTCCAGCGCCTCCTCCTGGTCGTGGGTGACAAAAAGCGTCGTGAGGCCGATCTCGTCGTGGAACTGCCGCAACCATCTCCGCAAGTCCTTGCGCACCTGGGCGTCGAGAGCGCCGAAAGGCTCGTCGAGCAAAAGGACTTTCGGGCGGATCGCGAGAGCCCTTGCGAGGGCGACGCGTTGCCTCTGCCCTCCGGAAAGCTCGTGCGGCCTGCGTTTTTCCAATCCCTCGAGTTTCACGAGGCCGAGCAGCTCCTTCACGCGGTCGGCGATCTCCTTTTTCCCGGGCTTGTCCTTTCCCGGCAGCACGCTGAGGCCGAAGGCGATGTTCTCCGCGACAGTCATGTGCCGGAAGAGCGCGTAGTGCTGGAAGACGAAACCGACCCCGCGTTTCCCCGCCGGGACGCCGCCGACGTCCTGCCCGTGGAAGAGGATTTCCCCTGGCCCGTCGTCGGCGAACTCAAGCCCCGCGACGATGCGCAGCAAGGTCGTTTTCCCCGATCCGGAGGGGCCGAGCAGCGCGGTGAGCGAGCCGTCGGGTACTTCCAGTGAAACGTCCTCCAGCGCCTTGTAGGCACCGAAGGTCTTGTTGATGGATCTGATCGATATGGACATGATGGTTTTAAAAATGGTTTCCGTTCAATGGCCGCCCGCCTTGTGGCCGGTGACTCGCTCGAGTAGGCTCTTCAATCCCAGCGTCACCAGCGCGAGGAAAGCCAGCAGCGTGGCGCAGGCGAAGGCGGCGCTGAACTGGTATTCGTTGTAGAGCACCTCCACGTGCAGAGGCAGGGTGTTGGTCTTGCCACGGATGTGTCCCGACACGACGGAGACCGCGCCAAACTCGCCCATCGCCCGTGCGTTGCAAAGCAGCACGCCGTAGAGAAGTCCCCACTTGATGTTCGGTAGTGTTACGCGCCAGAAGATACTCCAGCCGCCCGCGCCCAGCGTGACTGCGGCTTCCTCCTGATCGCTTCCTTGCGCCTCCATCAGCGGGATCAACTCCCGCGCGACGAAGGGAAACGTGACGAACACCGTGGCTAGGATGATGCCCGGTAGCGAGAAAATGATCTGGATATCCCTCTCCGCCAGCCACGGCCCGAACCATCCCTGTGCGCCGAACATCAGCACCCACACCAGCCCCGCGATGACCGGCGAGACGGCGAAGGGGAGATCGATCATCGAGAGCAGGAACGCCCTTCCTTTGAACCGGAACTTCGTCACCAGCCACGCCGCGCTGAGGCCGAAGAGGGTGTTAAGTGGCACGGAAACCGCCGCAGCGAGCAGGGTCAGTTTAATTGCCGAGAGCGCCGCGTCCTCGTGCAGCGAGGCGATGAAAACCTCCCAGCCCCTGCGGAACGCCTCCGCGAAAACGGCGAAGAGTGGCATCAGTAGGAACAGCGTTAGGATGACCACGGCGGAGGTGATCAGCAGCCATTTCACGAAAGGCGTTTCGGTGGTGACGGATCGGTTTTCCATGGCCTAGCGGTGCTGCCAGTCGAGCCGGCGTTGCAGGAGGTTGATGATGAGAAGCATCAGGAAGGAAACGATCAGCATGCCCGCCGCGATGACCGCCGCGGCCTCGTACTTGAACTGCTCAAGCTGAGCGACGATGAGCAGCGGCAGGATCTCCGTCTTGAATGGAAGATTCCCAGAAATGAAAATGACCGAGCCGTATTCCCCGATCGCCCGCGCGAAGGCGAGCGCGAAGCCGGTGACCAGCGCGGGCACGAACATCGGCAGCAGCACGCGCCGAAACACCGTCCACCTGCCCGCCCCGAGAGTCGCCGCCGCCGCCTCGATTTCCTTTCCAAGATCCTCCATCACCGGCTGCAGGGTGCGGACGACGAAGGGAAAGCCGATGAAGGTCAGCGCAATGAACACGCCTATGGGATTGTAAGCTGCCTGGATGCCGACCTTTTCCAGATGCTGTCCGATCCAGCCGTTGGGCGCGTAAATTTGCGTGAGCGTGATGCCTGCCACCGCCGTCGGCAGTGCGAAGGGCAGATCCACCATCGCATCGAGGATGCGTCGCCCGGGGAACTCGTAACGCACCAGCACCCAGGTTACCAACAGGCCGAAGACCATGCTTACCGTCGCCGCGGCCGCGCTTGCGCCGAAGGTCAGCTTCGCTGCAGCAAGAACCCGCCGTGAGGTCAGGATCTCCCACCACTCCGCCGGTCCTAAGCCCGCCGCCTTGATGAACAGGGCGGCGAGCGGGATGATGATGATCAGGCTCAGGTAAAGAACCGTGAACCCCATGGACAACCCGAAGCCGGGTATGACGCGCTTTCTGGACATATGTCGTTTGTTGGGATCAATCGAGGGAGACGGAGTTGATGTCGTTTTCCACCCGTGTGATGACCTGCTTCACCTCCTGCTCGGTCTTCGCCGACTTCAGATCCTCCAGCGCGCCGTTGTGAATGATCCTCGCTACCCGCGCCAATCCATACAGATGGGAGCGGTCGTCCGGCGCGCACAGCAGAAAGAAAACGGAAGTTCCTTCTCCGTCCTCCGCGCCGAATTCGACCGGCTTGATCGTCCTAAGAAAACACACGAACTGCGTGCTGATCGCATTAGGGATCGGTCTGCGCGGGTGGCACAGCGCCAGCCCTCCCGGCATCGCCGTCGAGCACAGCGTCTCGCGATCTACCAGCGAGGCCAGCAGATAATCCCGGTCGTATAAAAGACCCGTCCTCTCCGCCAAGGATACCAGCGCGCGCAGCACGTCGGTCTTGCTCGTGATGTGCACGTCCAGAGAGATCCCGTCCTCCGGCATCCGCGAGGCGAGACGGTCGATGGCCACGGGGCGCGTGTACGTCCCGTCAGAAACCAGCGATTTTTCCACTCGCCTCTCAAGTTGTAACACGCGGCCCGCATCCAGCGTCTGGATTTTCTGTTCCAGCCAGTCGATCACCTCCTCGCGGCGGAAATGCCAGACCCCGTCGATCTCAAGACCGGGTAGTCGTTCTCCACGCACAAGACCTTCGATGAACCGAACGGACCATCCGAGGTTGGACGCGAGCTGGCCGATGGTGAGGTATTCGTTCTTTACGTAATCAGGGATGTTTTGCTCTGTTTTCATATTTTATAGGTTCTAGTTGTTGGATTCCCGTCTAGGGTTGGTAGATCTTGTCGAAGGTGCCGCCGTCGTCGAAGTGGGTCTTCTGCGTCTTTTCCCAGCCGCCAAAATCCGCGTCGATGGTTACCAGCGGGAGCTTTGGGAGCTTGTCCACGAAACGCGTCGCGATCTCCGCGTCGCGCGGGCGGTAAAAGTGTTTCCCGGCCAGTTCCTGCGCCTTTTCTGTGTAGAGAAACTCCAGATAAGCGCGCGCCACTTCTGTGGTGCCGTGCTTCTTCGCGTTTTTCTCAACCACCGCGACAGGCGGCTCGGCAAGGATGCTGATCGATGGATAGACGATCTCCGTTTTCCCGGGGAACTCTTTCTCGATCAGATATGCCTCGTTTTCCCATGAGAGGAAAACATCGCCGATCCCGCGCTGCGCGAAGGTCGTCGTCGATCCGCGCGCTCCGGTGTCAAGGACGGGGACGTTCTTGAAGAGCCTTATGATGTAATCGAGGATCTTTGCCTCGTCGCCGCCGTATTCCTTCGCCGCCCATGCCCAGGCCGCCAGGTAGTTCCATCGCGCGCCGCCCGAGGTCTTCGGGTTCGGCGTGATGACTTGAACACCCGGCTTCACCAGATCGCCCCAGTCGGTCACGCCCTTGGTGTTGCCCTTGCGCACCACGAGAACAATCGTGGACGTATAGGGCGAGCTATTGTCCGCGAGCTTGGACTGCCAGTCTTTCGGCAGAAGATCCGCCTCGCGGGAGAGCACGTCGATGTCACCGGCGAGAGCCAGTGTCACGACATCCGCGTCGAGTCCATCGATGACCGACCGCGCCTGCTTGCCGGAGCCGCCGTGCGATTGCTCGATGACGAGTTTTTTCCCGTTCGCCTTTTCCCACTCCGCCGTGAACGCCTTGTTCACGTCCACGTAGTATTCGCGTGTCGGATCATAGGAGACGTTGAGCAGTTTTACGGTGTCGCCGCTTTGTTTGTCGGTGCCGCCGCTTTCCTTTTTCCCGCAGGAGTTAAGAACCAGCAGGGAGGAAATGAGGAGAATGCTTTTGTTTACGATTTTCATAGTAGTTGTTAGTTTGGTATGGGGGAAAATTTCAGAATGAGAAACGAAGTCCGGCCAGGAAGGTGTATCCGTCGTAACGATCCGCTCCGCTGTTCTGGCCGAGGGCGGAGTATTCCGCGCCCGCCAGAAGCTTTAGCTTGTCGCCGTAGATGAAGTATTGGCCGCCGGCGTAAATGGCGTGGTAGCTATCGCCGCGCAGGGCACCCGCAGGTGTCTCGTAACGGTTCTGCGGCCTGATGCCCGTAGCTCCGTCGCTCTGTGCATAGGAATACCGGCCAACGAGTTGGAATTTCCCCGGCACGATGTCATAGGTCGGCTGGATGAAGAAACCGAAGACGTCAGTGTTCGCCCCGTCCCCGCCGCTAGCATGAAAGGCTTCCACCACGAGCGCGGCGTTACCTTCTTTTGCCCAGAAAGTGCTTGATAGGATGTCGTCATAACGCCCGAGCACGAGATCCCCCGCCTCCCGGTCGCTATGCAGCCAGTCGATTCTCACCAAGGCCTGTTCGATTCCGAGTTGCTCCTTGAAATCATAACCCACGCCCACGGAATACGAGAACCCGCCGTCCAGATCGCCGAACTCCCCGTCCCCGAAGGAACCGGTTCCTCCGGTGGTGGCCGGGGTATCGTTCGAGTAAATCCCCGCGCGCCAAGAGAACGCGTCAACGGATCCTTCTGCGGTCAACGCAGTAGCCCGGTTGATATTGAGCTGGTTGAATATCTGCGAACGCTCGAAGGTCGGCTGTGTGATCGTCGGCTCCAGCCAGTCGTAGTGACCGATCAGTGGCTTCGTTTTTCCTGCCGTGAAAGTGAGGGTCTTTGTCGGCTTCCAGCGGATGTAGGCATCCACCAGACCGTCGTAGAAATCACGGAAGCCGTCGTTGCTCTGGAAATCCAGGCGGATCTCGACCTGCTTTTCAAAAAGCTTTGCGTCGAACCCCAGCCTTGATCTCCGGTCTTCCCAATCGCTGTCCGCTCCTTGGTCGGCATCGGTGAAATGGAACTGGCCTTGATATCTGCCCCGGAGCTTGAACTCCTGAAGGATGGGATTGCTGTCATCCTTGTGGAGGGTGGCCATGCTCCAGAGGGAGTCGAAGTTTTCCTTGGAAACCGGTTCGCCTCTCGCGGCAACCCCAGCCAACCCCATTAGGGGAATCGGGAGGAGGCGAGGGAGAAGCCTCCTGTTGAATTTCGATATGTTCTTTCTCCGGACTAGCGGAGCCGTCGTTGTTCTTCGGAAATTACTCCGTGGTGTTGTGTTCATCGGTGTCTGCAAAGCGTCTGCGGCCGGTGTTCCGGTACGCTTTCGCAGATATGTCTTTTGAAATGGCTCCTTTGTAAGGGTGGCCGGGGAAATAGTGACAGCGCCCGGGTCAGCGGGCTTTCGTCTGTGAGGCGGGTTCCGCAGAGATGCGGGTTTTCTCGATGCTTTCCACGAGTGTGACGCGGCCTTCATGAACCGTGATCTGCACCGAGCCGAAGCGGAGATTCTGAATTTTGTTCATCACGACATCCATCCAATCATGGCTGGAGTCGGAAGTTTCGCTCGGTTTGGTATCCTTTGCGGGGGCTGACATAGCGTTGGGCGGTTATTTCTCCTGAGTGGAGAGCGCGATTTGCGAGAGGCTGGCGAGGAATCCGTCGGCGGGATCCGCCTTACGTTTGTGGCTTACGGGCGCTTCGGAGGCGGCAATGAGGGACGCGAAGGGGTGCGGCAAGCCGTCTCGGCGAAGTTTGCGCAGGGTGACCTCAACGACGTTGGCGATCGTGTAGCGGTCGAGGATGTTTGCGATGGCGTTGCGGACATCGATCATGACCATCCGCAGCCCGCAATGCTCCTCGTCCGGGCAGGTGCAGCGCTGATAGGCGTTTTCCGACGCGCAGCAGATGGGAGCGAGGCGACCATCCATCAGGCGGACGACATCACCGATGCGAATCTGATCGGCGGGTTTCGCGAGAAAATAGCCGCCTGATTTGCCACGTTTGGCATCCACGATTCCAGCTTCACGGAGTTCATTGAGTATACGCTCCACGAATTTCACCGGTAGACGATTGGCCTCAGCGAGATCGATGGCGGAGATCGTATGTAGTCCGATCTCGCTCGCGATGCCGAGATGGATCGTGGCGCGGAGCGCGTATTCTGCTTTTTTGGAAAGGTTCATGTGAAAGACGACAAACTAGTAGGAATTTAATGTGATCTTTTCAAGGGATTTTTTCAGAAATTTTCAATGCGGCTGAAAAGCTTATAAAAAAGAGATTTTTGACTAATCGGAAATAAGATGAAACGTGAACTATCCACCCGAATCCGAGGGCAGTGTTAAAATATCAGCATTTAAATCACCCCTTCAAGGTAGGGAATCAGAAAGCCAATTCCTCTAACAGCGCCTGATTTAGGCGAATCCCGGCTTGGAAGTTTTCGATGGGGAATTCTCTTTGGGCGAGTGGATCTGGGCGTCGGCGAGGGCTAGGCCGAGGAGGAGGGTGTCGACTCCGAGGATGTCGCGGAAGGCTTGGACGATGGGGATGGAGCCGCCTTCGCGGATCAACATGCGTTGGTCGGGGAAGGTGCGCTTGAGGGTGCGCAGGGCAGCTTTGCCGAAATCCGAATGATTTGGGGATCAGGCTGGTGAGGATTCGTGCCAGGAGAGACGGGAGGCCAGGGTATCCGGTGGAGCGTATTCGAAATGGAGGATGCGGCGGTGATGCGGGCGTGTGCTTCGTTTCGAAGAGTGGAGGATCATCGGGGACATGATCAGGACATCGCCCGGCTGGCACTCGCAGATGACCGCTGATGTGGAAGTGAGAGATGCGATGGATTCCTTATCCAGCTTGCCTAGGCGGTGCGAACCCCGTGCCACGATCAATGCGCCGTTATCGGCTCCGGTGGGATCGAGGTGGATTCTTGCGGTGACCATCGTGTTGAGTAAGGAGACGGGCGGTTGCACATGGGGGATTCCGTCCTTCATGCTCCACGGGCCGTAACTCTTACAGGGGACTTCTTCCGTGACGGATATGGTTAAGTCCTGATGCCAGGCGACAGGCCAGTTGGCGGCTTCCGTTTTATCAAACAGGATCGAACGAACGGTGGTGACTCCGGAGGGCAACAGCGCTAAGAGCTTCGGAGATTCGGAAAGCGCGGCGAACATGGTGGAGCGGGAGCGCGGGTTGCGGACGCACGCGGAACCGGCCTCGTGGGATATGCGCTCCGCCTCTTTTCTCAGAGATTCGATTTCATTCGCAGCGAACACACTGCGGTGTATTTCAAAGCCATCTTGGGCAAGTATTCTCATACGTCATGGAATGAGGAAGGCTCCGGGGATGCCGGCGTCGAGGGTGGCGAGCTGGAGTCCGTGCTTTTCGGCGAGGGCGAGGAGGTGGGCGTCGGTGGTGTGTTTGGGGCTCTTGTACCAAGCGGGGAAATCGCGGCGGGAGGAGAGGTCGTCGGGGAGGAAGCGGTGGCGGGTCTGGAGTTTGGAGAGAAGATGTTCCAGCCGATCGGCTGCCTCCTGTACCGTGACGGTCTCCGCTGATTTTTGAACAGATACGCGAACGAAGCCGAGTTCCACTATGGAAGTGGTATGGAGAAGGGCTTTTGGATTTGTGAGATTGCTCTGAATCCACCGATCAACCTTTTCGTGATGAGGGTGATCGATCCATCCCCATGCGACCATCACATTGACATCCAGAAGAAAGCTCATGGAAAGTCGACGAGCATTTCTTTTACCGACTCATTAGTCAGTGGGATGTCATCCGGGTGTCCTTTGAAAACCATAGCACCCGTGTATTTGGCCTTTACCAATTCACGAGGTCTGTTCGGCTCAGCGGGCAAGGCTCTCCGGCGGAGAAACTCGGAAACGGAAAGGCCGGATGCCTTTGCCTGGCGGCGAATTAACGCGGCTTCCTCGTCGCGGACTTTGAAGGTGAGTGTTGTCATGGGTAATACGGTAATACCCGGTGCGGTTTAAGTCAAGTAGGCGGCTTGGATCACCCTGCCAGCTCCTCCAACAGCGCCTGATTCAGCCTGATCCCGGCTTCGAAGTTTTCGATGGGGAAATTCTCGTTGGGCGAGTGGATCTGGGCGTCGGCGAGGGCGAGACCGAGGAGGAGGGTGTCGACTCCGAGGATGTCGCGGAAGGCTTGGACGATGGGGATGGAGCCGCCTTCGCGGATGAGCATGGGCTCGCCGGGGAAGGTGCGTTTGAGGGCGCGCTGGGCGGCTTTTCCGAAATCCGAATGCGGATCGCAGGCGTAAGGTTTACCGTCGTGGCCGATCTCGATCTCGAGGTTCACGCAGGGAGGGCAGTGTTTTTCGAGGTGGGTTTTGACCTGTTGGAGGATGGTTTTCGGGTCTTGGTCGGGGACGAGGCGGAAGGAAAATTTCACGAAGGCCTCAGCGGGGATGACGGTTTTGGAACCCTCGCCCTGGTAGCCGCCGCCTATGCCGTTGACCTCGGCGGTGGGGCGGGCGAAGACGCGCTCGGCGGAGTTGTAGCCCGGCTCTCCGAAGCTGGCGGGGGAGCCGGTGACTTTCAGGTAATCGGCATCAGACACGCCGGGAACCTTCGCCCACATCTCGCGTTCCCATGCCTCGAGCGGGCGGACATCATCGTAGAATCCCTCGATGGCGACGGTGCCATCCGGGAGGTGCAGCGAGGAAACCAGACGGGCTACGGCGGTGGCGGGGTTGGCGACGGCTCCGCCGAAAAGCCCGGAGTGGAGGTCGCGGGCGGGGCCGGTGATTTTCACTTCGCAACAGGCGATGCCGCGTAGTCCGTAGCCGAGGGTGCCGGTGTTCGGTGCCACCATTCCCGTGTCGGAGATCGCGATGATGTCGCACTTCAGTTCGTCGCGGTGCTTCTCAAGAAAAGGCGCGAGGTTCATGGATCCGATCTCTTCTTCGCCCTCGAAAAGCAGGATGATATTCACGGGTAGCTCGCCATTTTCCGCGAGGGTTTTCTCCACCCCAAGGATGTGGGCGAGCATCTGGCCCTTGTTGTCGGTGGAGCCGCGCGCCCAGATTTTCCCGTCACGGATTTCTGGGGCGAAAGGGGGGCTGTCCCAGAGGTTCAGCGGATCGACGGGCTGGACATCGTAATGGCCGTAGATGAGGACGGTTTTCCTCTCCGGTTTGTGGGTGTTACGTGCGACCACGATAGGGTTGCCGGGTGTCTCGTGAAGCTGGGTGTCGAGTCCGGCGGCGGAGAGTTTTTGGACGATCCAGTTCGCGCAGTCGCGGACGTCGGACTTGTGATTTGAATCGGTGGAAACACTCGGGAAGGAGAGGAAAGCGAAGAGGTCTTGGAGTTCGGGAGTCATCGTTGGTGAAGCCTAGAATGG
>Ga0247835_1000097_pt1 | contig 109485 bp, 88 predicted proteins | sample LaCtaG_3_FD_189912 | JGI IMG/M metagenome (GOLD analysis project Ga0247835, IMG submission 189912) | Freshwater microbial communities from meromictic Lake La Cruz, Castile-La Mancha, Spain - LaCruzMarch2015_13.5m | ecosystem: Environmental > Aquatic > Freshwater > Lake | place: Spain...
TCGGCAGCCGAGTTGGCACAATACTTAGAAACAAGCAACCAAGCTTGCGTTCAAAACCAACCACCAACTCCGCAACACCCTTCCAGCCGCCCTGCGAAAATGGCTGATTCTTAGTTGCGATTGTCATCAGGAGCAGGCAAAGGCTCTCGGGAGTTGTGATTAATGCGGTTGGCAAACGCTTAAGTTGTTTCGCTTTGGTGCTTGCGCTACTATCGCCCGTGCGAGATTCCAAGAGCCACGGAAGTCCCATCGCCTCGAGGGGAGCTCGAAGGGCATTCTCGGTGTCTGCCGCAAGAGCACGGAGTGGGGTGATCCATAGAACACGCAGTGCAGGGGGCTTCTTGGGATTCCACTCGCTCCGGTTCTTGTGCTGTCTAAGCCATTCCAGAATAGGTCCTAGCCAAACTGCCAACGTCTTCCCGCTACCTGTCGCAGAATGAACCAAACCGCTCGCCCCCTCGCTGTAGGCTTTCCAAGCATCGCGTTGAAATCGAAACGGCTTTTGCGCCTTACTATCAAAATAGTCGAAAATAGTTTGTAGGGGCGTTCGACTCTTCACGTTGGAACTGCGCAATTCGCTAGCTTCTATTCTGATTTGGGCAATAAATCGAGTAACTGAGCGAGGGTATTCGCGTCCTCGGGTTTTTTATCGTGTCTCCAACGAACGATGCGCGGAAACCGAGTTGCAATCCCGCTTTTATGGCGGGGGCTGCGTTGTAAACCTTCAAAGGCGATCTCCATCACCAATGCAGGCGCGACACTTCGAACGGGTCCGAAGGCTTCGCGTGTATTCTGTCGAATGAATCGGTCGATCGCTTTTATCTCCGCATCATCTAACCCACTATAGGCCTTTGCAAAGGGGACCAACGTTTCTCCTTGCCAAAGCGCAAACGTATAGTCGGTATAGAGACCGGACCGTTTTCCATGCCCTTTTTGAGCGTAAATAAGGACGGCATCGATCGTGTAGGGTGATACTTTCCATTTCCACCAAACACCGCGAACTCGGCCTACTTCATAACTTGCGTCCCAACGTTTGAGCATCAAGCCTTCGGCATTCCTTTCGCGGCTTTGATCACGGATCCTTGACCAGTCCTCCCACGAGGTTCCGGGGATAAGCTGCGTTTGGCAAAGATTCGGGTGCTCGACGGTTGATAACAGGCGATCGAGTCGCTGCCTACGCTCTGAGAACGGTCGGGATCGAATATCCTCGCCAGCGTCTTGAAGAAGATCAAACGCTTGGAAGATTACTGGAACTTCTTTCAAAAGCTTGTTGCTAACGACCTTCCGCCCGATCCGTTTTTGAAGGTTGGCGAACGGAAGAACTTGATTTTCGCCGAGGGAAGCCAAGATCTCTCCATCAAGGACTGTACCGTTAGGTAATAACTGAGCGGCCGATTCAATCTCCGGCCAACGGTTCTCCATCAAATCTTCTCCGCGCGACCAAATAAACACTTGTTCGTCACGTCGAATTAGCTGGCCTCGTATTCCGTCCCACTTCCATTCTGCGGCAAACTCCCTTGCTTCCCCGATGCTTTCAGGGCCAAGCTCATGATCGATCGGATGTGCAAGACAAAATGGAAACGGTTGACTCGCGATCGTATCCTGCACCTCTTTCGAGATCAGCCTTTCGAAGAACGACGATGTGGGTTTCCATGCACCCATCAGTCGATGCGAGATAACATCGGACGCAACGCCAGCGTATTCTGCGATCGCACGAGTAACAATCGATTTGCTGACACCCACTCGAAAAGCGCCCGTAATCAGCTTCAAGATCACCAAACGCGTTTGCATGGTTGATTGTTTCCAAATCGAAACCACGGCGTCTCGTTGTTCCGCGTGTTCCATAGCTCGAAGCGGCATCAACCTTTGTTCGACCCAATGGGTAAGTGAAAAATCATCTTGCATCTCGCCGGGTGGCACTATCAGCGTCAGTGTTTCTGCCAAGTCGCCAACCGAATGATACGACTCCTCGAATAGCCAACTAGGAACATTCGCTTCCTCGGCTGCCCAAACACGAAGCAGTTTTGTAGGGACCAATTGCCTGAGCTTGTTTCCGCAGAGAAAGTACGTCGCCCAAGCGGCATCAGCCTGGGTTGACTCGCGATAATAACTGACCAGAGCACGGAGCTTTTCACTGGTTTTGGTTGTTCTATCAACTGCATCGTATAGAGCCGCGAAACGCATCATGATGACTTTACTTCCCCAGATTGCGGATCATGACCGTCCTTTGCAATATCATTGCCAATATCACCGGTGGCATCTTCATCCCCTTCGTTCCTGCCCTGCAAATCGAGTACTTTGGCGTCCCTTCCTTTCTCGACGAGATATCGAGCGACCGATGCGGTATAGCCATGCGTCAACCAAACGGTCTCCGGATTGCATGCATCGATAGCCGTTAATAGAGATGGCCAGTCGACATGGTCACTGAGCACAAAACCGCGATCCACGGATCGGCGTCGGCGAGCTCCACGCACAGCCATCCAACCACTCGCCATTGCCGTACTACATCGCCCGAATTTCTTGACCCATGGTGTCCCGTGTACGCTGGGGACGGCTACTACCATCGCTCCTCGCCAATCGTGCCTGGCAGATACTGAACCGACGTAAGTTGTTTCAGGAAGTGATATGCCTGTGCGACGATACGCTTCGTTTCCTTTCTCGACAGCCCCATGGCAGTAGATTTTGCCGATGGTTGGATCGAGTCCGGCGAGCAGCCGTTGGCTCTTGCCGATGGCATATCCATATAGCAAGCAGCACTTGCCCTCATCACGGCAGGCTCGCCACCATTGATTGATCGAATCGAACACCGTTGTCTGTGATTCCCAGCGGTAGATGGGTAACCCAAAGGTGGATTCACTGATCATCCAATGGCAGCGGACTGGCTGCCAAGCCTCGCATGTCGGGTCGGTGCCAAGTTTATAATCTCCAGTTATCAATGCGACTTGGCCGCGATACTCAAGACGGATTTGGGCCGAGCCCAGTATGTGCCCAGCAGGGTAAAAACGGATTTGGACCCCTCCTACCGTCAGATTTTCTCCGTAGGGTAAAAATCGAAACTCCGCATCGGGACTCATGCGCAGTCGCAGCAATTGTTCGCAGGGCTGCGCTGCAAGATACCGTTGACACCCCCAGCGAGCGTGATCCGAATGTGCATGAGTGACTATAGCGCGAGCGACGGGTAATTGAGGGTCAATATGAAAATCACCAGGAACACAGTACAACCCATGAGGAGTGGACTCGAGGATGTCCTTCATGAATAAAATAGTAATCCCTTTTTTTTAAACGGAGAGTGCTGCGGCCCCTTGTCAAATCCGACGAGGTTCGGCGATGATTTTCTCTTGACCCAAAGTTTCTCTCGCGGGCAGGAACGATGGACCCGTATTTGGACACAACTACGAAGTGGAGTGGTATTGTAGTATTACTTTGCCGATTGCCTACTTCAGCAAGCTCAATTAGATCGTCTCAGTGCTTTGAACGCGACGCAAAGTCATTGCACAACCACATCGTTTTCTGGAATAGAATCGTTATGCGGTTGTCAGTTGTACTTTGCAAGTAGTTTTTTATAACAGCGAGGCTACATTGCCCCAAAAGGCATCGGATGAGCCGCTGCCGAGTTGCGGACCTTAGTTGCGTACTTACCATGAATACGATTGAACTACGTGATGGCGGCATTCTCTTATACGACGCCGCATTCCTGCATGCAAATCTTGCAGATCGCTATTTCGTCGAATTGCGTGACCAGTGTGTTTGGGAGCAGAAGCCGGGCATTTTTGGCCACATGCAACCGCGATTGATTGCATCCTATGGTGATACCGGCGTCAATTACCGTTACTCAGGTGTCGATAATGTGGCACTCGCCTGGACCGCCACGTTGCTTGAGATCAAGGGAAAGATCGAGGCCATTCAGGGTGAGTACAATTACTGCTTACTTAACCGATATCGGTCCGGTTCGGATAGCATGGGCTGGCACGCGGACGACGAACCGGAAATCGGGAACTTAATTGGCTCCCTATCCTTGGGGGCAACTAGAAAATTTCGCATCAGGCACAACATCACTAGAGAAACCCAAACATTCCTCGCAGGCAACGGTACGCTAATCATCATGGCTGGAACCATGCAGCAGTTTTGGCAGCATGAAGTCCCCAAGACCAAACTCAACGTTGGCGAGCGTATCAACTTGACATTCCGGCAGATAATGATACCAAGCCGATAGTGGAAACAAATAGTAAGTAAAAGCGATTTTTGCATGCACTTTTTTTTGTTTCGAGTTACAATCTTAACTTCACCAAGAGTTACCCAAACATACTAGGCAGAAAATGAAGAAAAGCATGAATAAATCAGCAGCGATCCGTGAACTTCACACAAAAAATCCCGAGCTAAGCGCACCCGAAATCGTCGCACAGTTGGAGAAGAATGGGATTGCTGTTTCTGCTCCACTCGTTTACCAAATTTTTCGAAAGAGCCGTAAGGGGACGGGCAAGAAACGTGGTCCTAAACCAGGAGCAATCAAAGTCAAGACTGCTGCGGCAATTCCTTTCTCCAACAATGATCTATTTGCTTCCATGAAAAATTTTGTCGATGTAGCCGGTGGCTTAGACAAAGCAATCGAAATCCTGTCCGTGTTTAAGAAGTAGCTTAAGTAGCTTTTGTTACCAATACAAATGCACCCGAAGGTGTGATTCCAAATCGCACCCCTTGCGATCCTAGTGCCACTGATTGCAAGTTTTGTCGCCTATGCAATCTAGTCTAGTTACCAGGCTCTGCGGCTCTGCCTGGTAACTCAAGGCAAGCGAGGCTCCGCCTCGCCGAAATGCATCCTTAGTTTGTGAACTTAGGCGGCGGGAGCCTCCACACCAATGCTTTCCCAGGCAGAACCGCAGAGCCTGGGAACGAGAAGTCTCCTGTGCGACGTTAATTCCAATCCGAGCCACTAGTTGAAACATCATTGGGGCTGTGCTAAACATATAGTGCGGGATGAAAACCCGAGAGGGTCAGGATGAAACCGCACTGTGTCAAAAAATTGTCCGCGACTCTCCGCTGAAAGTTTTTGTGAAGATGTTTAGCCGAAGTGGTTTGAATTGGTTGTGTTGTTTTCAGGTCATGCTGTTTGTGTTTGTCGTAACAACGATGGACGGTCCAAACACATTGATGGCTCAAGATAGCAAACTCACTGCAACACAAGATGGTGGTTTGCAGTTGCCAAAACCGGATCCGGTTTTTAAGGGGAAGATCGGAGAATCCTACAAAGATTCGAAGCCGGATTTTCCGGAGTCTGTTCAGGCGTCAAAAGGAAGTCCTAATGTTTTGTTGATTTTGCTTGACGACGTCGGCTTTGGAATGTGTTCGACGTTTGGCGGTCCGGTGCCGACACCGCAAATGGACAAGCTGGCGAACAATGGGCTCAAGTACAATCGCTTCCACACAACGGCTTTGTGCAGTCCGACGCGTGGTGCGCTGCTAGCAGGCAGGAACCATCACTCGATCGCTACCGGCGTCATCATCGAAATGGGAACCGGGTATCCTGGCTACACCGGTGTTATTCCGAAGAGCACGGCCTTGGTTTCGCAAGTTTTGCGTGACAATGGTTACGCCACCGCAATGTTCGGCAAATGGCACAATACCCCTGAGCCGGATATTAGCCCTGCTGGTCCGTTCGACCGCTGGCCGACAGGACTTGGCTTCGATTACTTTTACGGATTCAACCAAGGCGAGACGCACCAATACTATCCCGTTCTTTACCGAAACACGTCCGCAGTGCCACAGCCAAAGTTGCCTGAACAAGGCTATCACTTCACCGCAGACATGACCGACGAAGCGATCGCTTGGACTCGCAACATTCGTGCTGCATCGCCGGATAAGCCTTGGTTCAACTACTTCAGCACGTCGGGCGTTCATGCACCGCACCATGCCCCAAAAGATTGGCTCCAAAAATTCATTGGCAAGTTTGACCATGGTTGGGATAAGCAACGCGAACTGACTCATGCCAAGCAGATCGAGCTAGGAATCATCCCCAAAGGAACCAAACTCACTCCACGACCCAAGGAGGTGCCAGCGTGGGACACTCAGTCGGCCGATGCGAAAAAGGTATACCTGCGACTCATGGAAAACTACGCTGCGTACATGGCTTACACAGATTTCGAAGTCGGTCGATTGATCGACAGTTTGCAAGCCTCCGGTGAGCTCGACAACACCCTCGTCATGTATGTTGTGGGTGACAATGGTGCGAGCGCCGAAGGTGGCCTGGAAGGCACGTTCAGTGAGATAGCCAGTTTGCTGGGTGTGCAATTGGGACTGGAAAGCTCCATCAAGAGGATCGACGAAATCGGTGGGCCGACCAGCGAGCCACACGTGCCTGTGGGATGGGCCTGGGCCATGAATGCTCCCTTACAATGGACCAAACAAGTTGCTAGCCACTTCGGTGGAACACGCAATCCGATGGTGGTTCATTGGCCCAAGGGAATCAAAGCCAAAGGTGAGCTGCGCAATCAGTTTCATCACGTGATCGATGTGGTCCCGACCATTTTGGAAGCGGCCAAGATTGCGGAACCGAAGGTTGTTAACGGAATCGCTCAGAAACCAATCGAAGGTGTTTCGATGGTCTATTCATTCGACGACGCGAAAGCAAAAGATCGACGAACGACACAGTACTTTGAACTAGCAACGAATCGAGCCATCTATCATGACGGTTGGGTCGCTTGCAGCAAGTATGGTTTGCCATGGGAGACGCTGGGACGTGGCGATGGGTTCCTGACCGCTCCCTGGGAATTGTACAACGTCGATCAGGATTTTAGCGAGGCAGATGACTTAGCGGCGAAGATGCCTGCCAAGCTCGAGGAGCTCAAAGCGAAGTTCATTGCTGAGGCGAGGAAATACGATGTCCTACCTCTTGATCCACGGTTCTCCGAGCGGATGGATCCTAGTTTGCGAATCGCTGGAAAGCCGAAGACAAGTTGGACCTACTATGGCAATAGTGTTTCGCTTCCCGAACCGATTGGACCAAAACTCTTTCCACGTCCACTGACGATGACGGCGGAGCTTGTCGTCCCAAAAGGTGGAGCCGAGGGAGTTGTCACCTGTGCTGGAGCCTTTTCCGCAGGTTGGTCATTGTATGTCACCGAGAACAAGCCGGTCTTTCGCTATACCTTTTTTGATGTTGCGGATGTGACCATTCAAGGGACCAAGACGTTGCCTGAGGGAAAGGTAACGTTGAGTACCGACTTTACACCGGATGGATCACCACAAGGCTCGGGTACATTGAAGTTGTTTGTTAACGGTCAGCCAGCGGGTGAAGGCAAGGTAGAACGCTCAGCCTTCCGGCATGGTCTTGAACCCTTTGAGGTTGGTCGTGATTCCATTACGCCAATCGATCCAGCCTACAAGGGCAAGGGATCCTTCCCGTTTACCGGGAATATCGAGAAAGTTGTGTTTCAGATCAAATAGCTTTTTCAAACGCGCAATCAACCAGCAATGACGGCAAGATTCACTCTAAAGTAGAGAAACCGAAATGATGAATTCGATGGCATGTGCATTCGCAAGAACGGTCTGTTGTGGGCTGTTCATTGGCATCGCACTGTTTGTTTCAATGTCTGGGGTCACTGCCCAGCAGCCGACGGCCGATCCGGCTCGCGAGAAAGCCACATCGAAGAGCTTGCCCAGAGCCGATTTTGAGTTCAAGGGCAAAGTCGGAAAAACCTACAAGGACTCCGACCCGCCGCAATTTCCACAACCGATAAAAGCACCTGCAAATGCTCCGAATGTCGTATTGATTTTGTTGGACGATTCGGGGTTTGGTCAATACTCAGCGTTTGGAGGCGGCATTCCCTCACCGACTCTTGATAAACTCGCTGCCGAAGGCCTGAAGTACAACCGCTTTCATACGACGGCACTGTGCAGTCCTACTCGGGCGGCCCTAATCACCGGCCGCAATCATCATTCCGCTGCAACAGGCGTGATTACGGAAGCGGCCACCGGGTATGAGGGCTATACCTGTGTTTTGCCTAAGAGTTGCGGTACGATTGGAGAAGTTTTACGTCAGAACGGTTATGGAACGGCCTGGATCGGCAAGAATCATAACACTCCAGCTTGGGAGACGAGCGCGGCGGGTCCATTTGATCGTTGGGCCAATGGACTTGGTTTCGACTACTTCTATGGTTTCAATGCCGGGGACATGAATCAGTGGGACCCCATTCTTTTTGAAAACCGCAATCTTGTTCCCAAGAGCGAAAATCCAAACTACCACGTAACCGAGGACCTTGCCGACAAGGCGATAGCCTGGACGAGACAAGTGACGAGCATCGCTCCTGATAAACCATTCTTTTTGTATGTGGCGCCCGGCGCCAACCATTCCCCGCATCACGCACCCAAGGAATGGATCGACAAATTCACGGGCAAGTTCGATTCTGGCTGGGACGTGTATCGCGAAGAGACTTTCAAGCGACAGCAAGCAATCGGCGTCGTGCCAAAAGATGCTAAATTAACCGCCCGCAGCGAAGGGCTGCCAGCTTGGAATTCGCTCAATGCGGGGCAAAAGAAAGTCTACGCTCGCATGATGGAAACATTTGCGGGATTCTCCGCCCACGTTGACCATCACATGGGACGTGTCGTCGATGCTGTCAAAGCGATGCCGAATGCGGAAAACACGATCTTCATTTACATCGTCGGTGATAACGGATCGAGCGCCGAAGGTGGGTTGGAAGGTAGCCTCAACGAGAATCTCTTCTTCAATGGCTTTCCCGAAGACTGGGAAGACAACCTGAAACATATCGACGAAATCGGTGGTCCAAAATGGTTTAATCACTTCCCGAGCGCGTGGGCTCACGCCATGAATACGCCATTTCAATGGACCAAGCAGGTCGCGAGCCATTTCGGGGGGACTCGCAATCCGATGGTTGTCTCGTGGCCTGCCAAGATCAAGGACAAGGGAGGCGTTCGCAGTCAGTTCCTCCATGTGATCGATCTTGTACCGACTCTGTACGAAGCGATTGGCGTTTCGCCCCCAGAAACACTGAACGGAATCGTGCAAAAACCAATCGAGGGAGTGAGCTTTCTAAAGAGCTTCACCGAGGCCAATGCCAAGGAAACGCGACCAACTCAATACTTCGAATTGCTTGTCAATCGAGGCATCTATCATGAGGGCTGGATGGCTTCGAGCCGCAGTTTTGTTCCGTGGGCGCCCGTCCGCGGTGACTTCGATCCGATCAATGCCAAATGGGAACTCTACAATATCAGCAAAGACTTCACGCAAGCGGATAACGTAGCCAGCCAAAATCCGGACAAGGTCAAAGAGCTCGAAGCGTTGTTCTGGAAAGAAGCAGAGAAGTATCATGTGCTACCGTTGGACTGGCGGGCGGTCGAGCGACTCAACGCCGAACTACAGGGGCGGCCAAGTCTTGCGGGTAAGCGGAACAAATTCACGTACTATCCAGGTCAAATTGCGCTGCCAGATGGCGCTTCGCCACCAGTGCTGAACAAATCGTTTTCAATCACTGCCGATATCGAGATTCCTGATTCCGGTGCAGAAGGGATGATCTATACCCATGGCGGACTGACTGGCGGATTAGGGATCTATCTTCGCGATGGCAAAGCGAATTTCGTCTACAACTACTTGGCGATTGACCGCAATACGATCACCAGCGAGCCTCTTTCCAAGGGGAAAGTCAGGTTGTCGATTAACTTTGCATACCAAGGCAAACCAGGAGAGCGAGGTAAACCTGCGTCGGTGGTGATCACGGCCAACGGCAAGAAAGTAGGCGAGGGGAAAATTCCCAAAACGGTACCGCTTCAGTTTTCGCTCGGTGAAGGGGTCGACGTGGGCATGGACTCTGGCTCAGCCGTCGACTTCTCTTACAAGCTGCCATTCGCGTTTACCGGCAAGATCGAAAAAGTAGTCGTTGAACTTGGTCAACCGGAATAGTTCCACTGGATCTCATCCCGAACAGAGCGGACCAACGCATTGTGGCACAGGCTGCCAACGCTGCCAACGCTGCCAACGCTGCCAACGCTGCCAGCGCTGCCAGCCTGTAATGTCCAAAAAGCACAGGCTAGCAGCCTGTGCTAAGGCTATATCTCATGCTGCCGCTCGCCTTAAAGCTGGTCAGCAAAAGCTGGCTAACTCTCGCGCCAGCGGTACTTGGGTGCCGTGAAATGTGGGTAGAGATAGGTCCGAGAAGCCCCCAAAATGGAGCCCATACCGAGAATCCCAACCCATTTTCGTTACGATTTCTATTGATTCCTACAAGGTTTGGCAAACGCCAATACTGCAACATTGGCACCGGACAGGTATGCTGGTTCAACTTTGACTCGAGAATAGTTTGGTTCACTTCGGTCAAATTTTCCATCTTCCAGAAGAAGTAACGTTTTGAAAGTACCCAAGAGTATTCAACCGCTGATCGACGACGGCTTAGTTGACGAAGTGATTCGTTCGTTGATGAGCGGGAAAGAAGCCCAAGTTTTTCTTGTGCGGTGTGGCCAGGAGATCTGCTGCGCTAAGGTTTACAAGGATGTTGCCGACCGCAGTTTCAAGAAAGCGGTTCAGTATCAGGAAGGACGAAAAATTCGAAACAGCCGCCGGCAGAGAGCAATGGAAAAACGATCCAAATTCGGAAGAGATCAACAGGAGGTTGTCTGGCAACGGGCCGAAGTGGATGCATTGTTGAGTCTCGCGGCAGCGGGAGTGCGAGTCCCCAAAGCTTATGGTTTGTTCGGAGGAGTGTTGTTGATGGAGCTGATAACCGGAGCGGATGGTGACGTAGCGCCTCGACTCAACGACATCGCGTTGTCTGCGGAGCAAGCAGTCAGGGATCACGCGACCGTGATGAATTATGTATTGCGTATGATGTGTATCGGGCTGGTGCACGGTGATCTGTCGGAATTCAATGTTCTTCAAGACTCGGAAGGACCCGTTATCATTGACTTACCGCAAGTCGTTAATGCAGCAGCCAACAATAGCGCCAAGAGCATGCTCATACGCGATGTTGAAAACATAACTCAATATTACTCTAGATTTGCGCCTGAGTTGGCGGATACTCACTACGCGGAAGAAATCTGGGAATTGTATGAAAAGCGTGAGCTCCGTCCTGACTTGAAGCTAACGGGTAATTTCGAGTTCCCGACGGAGGCTGCTGATGTCGATGCGGTACTGCATTTGATCGACGTTGCTTACGAAGAAGAACAGGAGCGGCAGGAGCGAATGCGCAACAATTGAATAATGGCGCCCGGTTTGCCATCAAGACAACCACAATTTCAGCGTTTTGGTTGTACGCAAACTTTCTTTCGTTGATAGGGCTTTCCTCGCATTTGCAGTTCGTTTCTTAGCACCGGATCTGTGTTCGAACGAAGGGGCTACCCTACTTCGCTGGCCTGTGGTTGTCGTTCCGGGCGGAAAGGTCGTTTCATGAACTGAACGACTTTACCATAGTCGCTGCATTCGAGGGCTTCCGTCGTTGAATGGGTAATATCTTCTAGCTGCCCAAGCTTGCTCGTCCATCGACCATCTGGCAGTTGGCGAGCAGCGTGCGTGTACATGAAACCCGATCCGTAGATCGCCAGCTTCTCAAATCCCTCTTCGAAACTGCCATCAGGACATTCGTCATAACCCAGCGACCTGAACGCTAAAACGAGATCTCCAATACCGATATCTTCTCTTGAGGACATAATCGGCCAGTGAATTCCCGGCTGCCACCAACGATCCGTACTTCTGGCCACCCAAGCGATGCAATTATATTTGATCGTTTTTTCACTGGTGATCTCATGATTGAAGGCTGTCAAATTTGGAAACAGGTCAAGCAGATTCATTTCGCCAGAAGTCCATTTTGCCGCCCCCATTTAACCCACGCTTTAGCCGATGCCTCCATATCTCCTGCGTCGTTTTCGTTGACTGGATTTTCCCCTGTGATCGCTTCCAACGCCCAAAACCAGTGATCGGGTTCTTTCTCCAATTCTGCCAATATCAACGGCACAACTTCAGGCCCCATGCCAATGATGTTTTGATAAGAAAAAGCGAGAGAAATTTGGCCGACGTTCGACAAATGACGTGTTTTGGCCTTCCAGTTGTCCCTCAGTTTCTGAAACCGCTCATGAACTGGTTGTGAGATCGCAGTCGTAGCCATATCTTCGATCCTACAGGGGTTTGATCATTTCAAATTTCAGCACAACCACCACTTTAGCGTTTTGGTTGGACGTAAACTTTCTTTCGTTGATAGAGTTTTCCTCGCATTTGCAGTTCGCTTCGAAGCACTGGATCCGTGGTCGAACGAAGTGCTTCGGCCACCGTGCTCTGAGCGGAGGCGAAATCTCCAGCGGTTGCTTGTGCCGCAGCCAACACGTCGAGCACTTGAGCGGATGCAGGGGCGGAGGCTACACGCACGGCCAGTTGAGCGGTCTCCAACGCGGACGAACCATTTCGATAAAAATCATCAGGGCAAGTCGCCATCATCCAAGCTGCATTTTGGAGCAGTCTCGCATTTTTGCCGTCGAGTTGCATCGCTTTTTGATACGCGGTGGCCGCGTCTTTCCAATTGCCGAGTGCTTGGCAAGTATCTGCGTACTCCGTGGCTGCATCCACCGATTGTGGTGCGAGCTCCATCGCTTTGGCATAATCGGCAAGCGCTTCTTTTGTTTTCCCCAAAGCGTAGAGCGTATGGGCTCTGCCGCTGAAAGCGGATGAATCGTCCGGCGCCAGTTGGATTCCTTTTTCGTAGTCCAGCAACGCGGCTTCATATTGATTGGCACGAAAGAGAATTTCGCCCCGATTGAAGTAGGCGTTTGGATACTCGGGGTTGAGCCGGATCACTTGGGCAAAACTATCCAGCGCAGCCTGCGTTTCCCCCTGCACGGCTTGGGTGATCGCGAGATTGTGATGAGCTCGCCAGCGTGTGTTGTCCAGTTGGATTGCATTTTCAAAATCCTTGCGGGCCAAAGCGTCGAGTTGCTCGGCTTCGGTCAACTGCTGAGTTCGAACCATGATTCCCGCTTGATCGCTGCGAGCTTCGCCTCGGCGGTTCGCCGCCCAACTCATCAAAATGCGAGCGTATTCGCGGTCCTCACGTGAACGGGTCCTGTCTCCAGCTACGTTTCGGCAAAAATCAAGAATGGACGTGTAGTCGGCAACCGTAGACGCACTTTCGGTTTTGAGGTAGATCGTTTCCAGATCGGCGGAAACTGCCATTCGGTCGCTATTGCGATTGGAATTCGCGGCTTCTTGTGAAAAAACGAGTCGCGGAGACATTTCGCAAAAAAGAAAAACGACTGCAGAACCGCTCCAGAGGCAGCGCTTAAAGGCAGAGGATATCATTGCATTTCCATTAAATTAATAGGTACTGTCCGTCCAATCCGCGTTAGCAATTGTCGTTACTTGCAATTCAGATCGCAATAGAGATATCAGGCTAGTTTCTGTCGTCATTTGTGGTTTAATCTTGGGAAACCGCTTCGCCGAACTATCTATCAGTGGAAATCGAATGAACGTTAGCGACTCCATAGTCCGAAATCTGCATCAACTCTTGGTTCAAATTGCCGAAATAAAGTCGCAAATTGAGCGTGGCCCCAAGCAAATCAAAGCTGCTCAGACCCAGGTTGACACGGCAAAAGACGCGTTGCAAAAATGCAAGGACACCATCAAACAGAAAAAGATGGAGACCGACCGAAAGCAACTGCAACTTCGTGAACGCGAAGCCAAAATCCACGATTGGGAAGGGAAAATGAACTCCGCCACCAATAATCGCGAATTCCAGGCCATCAAAGAGCAAATCGCGGCGGACACCCAAGCCAATAACGTACTGTCAGACGAAATTCTGGAAACCCTCGAGGAAATTGATAGCTTTCAAGCCTCGTCCAAGGAATACGAGGAAAAGCTAAAACTCACCGAAGCGGAAAAAGTGAAAACCGATAGCAACGTTGCCGCTCGGATTGTCACACTCCAACAAGAGCTGATCCGCGTCGAGGGAAACCTTGCCACAGTGGAAGCGCAATTAACGCCAGAATTCAAGGTCGACTACAAGCGGTTGGTATCGAGTCGAGGCGCAGATGCTATGGCGCAACTCGAAGACGTTTCGTGTGGTGGTTGCAATACCGGCCTTACGCCGCGCATTCTCGACAAACTCAGAATGGGAAATCCTTTCATTTGCCCTAGTTGCAGTCGACTGCTCTATCGCCCTGAATGAAGTGCTGCCCTGAATAAAGTGCTGCCCTGAATAAACTGTAGCCCTGAATAAACTGTTGCACTGAGCAATCGTCTGTGGCCAAGCGTCGTCGGGTCGTTATAATTTTCGGCCATTAGCCGTCTTTTCCTCCACCCACCCCATTCTCAATAAACCGATAGCAGAACGTTATGAAAGCGATTGCAGTCCGGCCTGGCACACCCAACAGCGTACATGAACGCGATATTCCCATGCCTTCGATCGGTAAGATCCCGGACGGTAAAGGAATTCTGGTCAAGGTTCTCAAGGTCGGCGTCGATGCAACGGACCGCGAGATCAACGATGCACTTTACGGCAATCCACCCCCGGGCGATGACTATCTCGTTTTGGGGCATGAGTCGTTTGGAATCGTCAAAGAGGTTGGGGCCAACGTTCGGAATATCAAAGTGGGCGATTACGTGACGGCAACCGTACGTCGCCCTGGTGGTTCGATCTACGATAAGATCGGCACCTACGACATGACCAGTGAGGAGACTTACTACGAACGCGGCATCAATTTGCTGCACGGCTATTTGACGGAGTACTTTGTGGATCACGAAGACTACGTTGTGAGAGTCCCCAAAGGGCTCAAAAATCTACACGTGCTCATGGAGCCGATGAGCTGTGCGGCCAAAGCGATCCAACAAGCATTCGAGGCACAACGTCGCATGAAGGTTTGGAGTCCAAAACGAGCGTTTGTGCTCGGTGCTGGACAAATTGGTTTGTTGTCAACGCTCATCCTGCGACTTCGGGGAATCGAAGTGTTTACGCTCGCGAGAGCGGCAGGCCCACACCTCAAGAGTTCGATCGTCGAGGGAATGGAGGCAACTTACATTCCAACATCGCAAACCTCCCTTTCGGAACTTGCCAAGCGAGTCGGCAAGGCTGATTTGATTGTCGATGCAACCGGTTCTTCGGCGATTGCATTCAGCGCGATGGAATCCTTGGGTCACAACGGAGTGTTGGTTTGGACAAGCATCACGGGTGGAAAAGTCACCACAACCGTTCCTTCGGATAAGATCAATATCGAATGGGTGCTCGGCAACAAGCTACTGGTTGGTAGCGTCAATGCAAACCGAGAGCACTTTGAATCTGGCATTCGAGATTTGGCGTTGGGTGAAGTGATGTTTCCAAACGTCTTGTCAAAAATTTTGACCAGCCCGGTGGACGGTTTGGGGGGTTACAAAGAAATGATGCGGCTATTGGTTGAAGACAACTCCGCATTGAAAGTTTACGTAAACGTAGCCAACGAATAGATCTTCAGTTCCTTGTGCTCAATGAAATGGTGCTCGTTGCCATCAGATCATGGTGGCGTTCGCCGAGAAGTTTCAGACTAACCTTGATTTTGAAAGACGCTCGTTGATGATATCCGTACAAGACTATGAAAAGCTCGGCAGTTTCTATCTCGGAAAGAAGTATGATCTTGGTGCCCGAAAACTTCTTGACGAACTGGTCAATTACAACTCCAAGGATCTCGTGACGCACGCGCTGTGCGTGGGGATGACGGGAAGCGGAAAGACTGGATTGTGCTTAAGCTTGCTGGAAGAAGCGGCTATCGACGGCATCCCTGCGATCTGCATCGACCCAAAAGGTGACTTAGGCAACCTTTTGCTTGCCTTCCCAAATTTGGCACCATCGGACTTTAAAGAATGGATTGAGCCTTCGGAAGCGCCTCGGCAAGGTAAATCGATTGACGAGCTTGCAGAAGAAACGGCTAACCGTTGGCGCAAAGGGCTGAACGATTGGCATCAAAACGCTGATCGCATCCAACGGTATCGCGATTCAGTCGATATGACCATCTTCACGCCAGGGAGTAGAATCGGCGTACCGATGACGGTTCTCAAAAGCTTCGATGCTCCACCTCCAACGGTGCAACAAGACGCGGAAACGATGCGAGAAAAAGTATCAGCAGCCTCATCGGGTTTGCTGACGTTACTGGGTATCGACGCCGATCCACTCACAAGCCGCGAACATATCTTGCTCTCGAATATTTTCGACCAAGCGTGGCGCAACGGCAGCAACCTTAGTTTGGAAGAGCTAATTCGGCAGATTCAATCGCCGCCTCTGAAGAAGATTGGGATTCTTGATCTCGACTCGTTTTATCCAGCGGCAGAGCGAGCCAAGTTGGCGATGAGCTTAAACAACTTGCTCGCATCGCCATCCTTTGCCGGTTGGCTTGATGGCCAAACGCTCGACATCAAGAGCCTTCTGTACACGGCCGATGGCAAGCCGCGATTGTCGATCATTTCGATCGCTCACTTGAACGATTCGGAACGCATGTTTTTTGTGACCATCTTTTTAGGCGAGTTATTAGCGTGGATGAGAGCCCAGCCGGGGACGGGATCGCTTCGCGCTTTGTTTTACATGGACGAAGTGTACGGGTACTTCCCGCCGTCCGCCAAACCGCCATCCAAGCCGCCGATGCTGACGTTGCTCAAGCAAGCAAGAGCCTTCGGTCTTGGTATTGTGCTTGCGACACAAAATCCGGTCGACTTGGACTACAAGGGATTGTCCAACATGGGAACTTGGTTTCTTGGTCGCCTGCAAACGCAGCGGGACAAGGATCGGGTGCTCGACGGACTCGAGGGGGCATCGTTGCAACAGGGAAGCGCGTTCGATCGGGCGGAGATGGAGCGATCCCTTTCGTCGCTCGGCAATCGCGTTTTTCTAATGAACAACGTGCATGATGACGGGCCAACCATTTTCCAAACGAGATGGGCCTTGTCGTTTTTGCGAGGGCCATTGTCCCGCGATCAGATATCGACGTTGATGGCAGATAAAAAGAATCTGGCATCGAACAAGGGGGCGGCTAATTTGCCTGCAACATCGTCTGGTAGTGCTTCATCAGCCGAGTCCGGTTCGCGTCCGATTGTGCCTGCAGATGTGACCGAGAGATTCTTGATTCCAACCAAGATTCCCGGTTCCAAGAACCGTGTGCTCTATCGGCCAGCGATACTAGGGCAAGCGAGTATCCACTTCGTGAAAGCGCCAGCCAACGTCGACTATTGGGAGGATGTGCGACTGATGGTCAACATCCAAGGTGATGTACCCGATCCACTTTGGGAGGAATCCGCTCGCATTGAGCCCGATGTTTTGCAGTTGAGCAATCAGCCTGAAGACGCTTATACGTATGCCGACATGCCAGTGGAGTTATCCTCCGCCAAGAATTTTAATAACTGGGAAAAATCGCTCAAGGACTATTTTTTTCGACATATCCAATGCACCGTTTATTCTTGCAAGGCGATCAAAAAGACAACCCCACCGGGAATGAGCGAAACGGATGCTCGCATCGATTTGTCGCATTCCGCCAAAGAGGCTCGAGATGCCGCGATCGACAAGCTCAAGGCAAAATACGCCGAAAAAATAAGAACGTTTCAAACGCGATTGTTGGCCGCCCAGCAGAGGCTCGACAAACAAACAGAGGCTGCGAAATCCAAGCAAATGGAAGGGATATTCAACATTGGCACAAGTATTCTCGGCGCGTTGCTCGGAAACAAGCTCGCAACGAAAGGAAACGTAACCAAAGCTGCGACGGCCGTTCGCGGTTTTGGCCGAGCGACCGCTCAGCAAGGGGACGTCATGAGGGCTCAAGAAACGCTCGGGGAACTACAAGCCGCAAAAGATGAAATCGAGCGTCAGTGTCAAGAGGAGATCGATGCGGTCACCGGCCAATTCTCGGTCGAGAACTTGACATTAGAAGCAATCGATATCCCGATTCGAAAGGGGGATACCAAGATTAAGCTCCTCGCACTCGTATGGGTCCCTTGGCAGATCGACGCTCAAGGGATTGCAACCTCGCTCATCGACTAGTTTTTTATCGGGGCACTTTTTATCGGGGCACTTTTTATCGGGGCACTACGTACGACATTTTGTCGCATTGAAGTACGACACAGCCGACAAAAGGTGCAGGCACGCTCCGCCGTGCCGTTCGCAGTCAAGTTTTTGCCATGATTCTAGGTGGACGGCACATGGAATGTGCCTACTACTTTGACTTTTGTCGACTGATTGGAGGGCAAAAGGTTCAAATCTGTTTGAAATCTCAGGATGGCCAATCCTCAAAGTGATGAGTCGCAGCTATGCTTAAGAGTATCGCCTCTTCTGCATGAATGGCCGCAAGTGGCGGCGCTCGTAGCTACTTCTAAAACTAAATTCTCATCACCGGATTCGTTCGACTATGGACCCTACCGCTATATTCGATATTGTTGGAAAAGGCTCGTATGTGGCACTTGCGGCAGTGGCCCTTTGGGGGGCTTACTTCGTTGTTTTGGTGATGACGCGGGTGAATCGCAAACGCTTCAAGACGGAAGAAGCCCAAGATGCGTTTGTCGAATCGATCGAAGCGGACTTAAAACGGGGCGATTTCGAAGCCGTTTTGCAGGTTTGCGAGGGCGAAACGCGGGCATTACCCATGATGGTAAGTTTCGCATGCAAGAATAAAATTTTCGGATTTAACAAGGTGCGACAGATGACACTCGATCGCTTTCAGCGGGATGTCATTGCGGATCTTGACTACAGCATCGCCTGGATTGTGACGGTTATTAAGACAGCTCCGATGCTTGGGCTGTTCGGAACAGTGGTCGGGATGATGGCCGCGTTCGGAAAGCTCAGTTCGGCTGCCAACGTGGCGCCTGCGGAGCTAGCAGGCGACATTCGATTGGCCCTGGAAACCACCGCGATTGGACTGATGATCGCGATCCCGTTGGTTATGGCGATGGCGAGCATCCACAATCGAATTCGTCATATGCAAGATCTGGTCGGTTCTGGATTAGCCAGATTCTTGGAGTCCTACAAAATCGGCCTTGCTCTCATTGAACAACGAAACAAGCGTCAGAGCGCTTAAGCTTCCTCCTCACATGCAAGCAGGTTCGTAATGAGCAATGCGACTTCGGGAGATGCGAGCGCGATGACTGGAAGTGTCGAAGAAAGTGAACCGGAGATCCTCAAGATGCCCGATCGTCCCCCTATGGACGACGAAATGGACATCACGCCAATGATCGATATGACTTTTTTGTTGTTGATCTTCTTTATCCTCACCTCGAAGATGACCGGCGAAAAATCTTACGATATTCCTCCTGCCAAGAACGGCAGCTCGGTTGCGACCAAAAACTGTGTTTCCATTTTGGTGATGAGAGGCTCGGGAGATACGCCGATTGTTGCCAAGGGGGATGGTGCCCTTTTCTCCGATGACCCTGAACAGCAAGCTGCGGAAATTGCTGAGTATCTGCAGCTTGAACTGGAATCGGGGCGCAAGACGGAAGTGCTTGTTCGAGCCGAGGGGAATGTAACTTCCGGCCAAATGCAGAAAGTGAAAATCGCGATTTCCGAGATTCTAGAAGAGGGCAAGATGATCAATATTGCCGTTTCGGAGTCCAACTGATGTCCGTCCGTGTTCATTGCTCGAAATGCTCTGCGACTCATTCCGTCAACGAAAGATTGCTGGGACGCGAGATTCGCTGCCCTTCGTGCGATGGAGCGATTCAAGTACCTCTTCGCAACACGGTGGATTCAGAATCCAAACTCGATCCAAACGAAATCGTATCGGATGAAATGGTCGAGGTTGTCGAAATAATTGATCCAATTTATGAGCCGATGCGTAATGAGGATGTCGCGCTCGATAGTCTGAATCGTGGCGGCTTTGGCAAGAATGTCAATGAAGACGAAAATGACGGCGAAAAGGATGAGGAGGACGAAGACGACGTCGAAGAGATCTCGTTCCAGAAACGGGAGCTTCCCAAGGACGACATGGATATGACGCCGATGGTGGACGTCACGTTTCTGTTGTTGATCTTTTTTATGATTACGGCTTCGTTTTCAAAAGAAAAAGTGCTTGAAGAGCCACCTGCATTGTCCGACAAGCCATCTTCCCTTCAGCGAGAAGAACCGGAGAAACTTCTCGATACCGTTCGAGTCCAAGTCGATGAGTTCAATGCTTATACGATCATTCTGCCTGGTGGCGAAGATCGGCAAGCGAGCAGCAAGCAGGATTTGTTGATCGCGCTCGACGACGCTCGCAAGGAGATGGTCACTGGTGCAAATGACAATGCTCTTAAGATGGCGGTGGAAGCGCACGTCGATTCAATCCATGCTGCCGTTGTGGCTGCATTGGATGCAGGCCGAGACAAAGGTTTTAGTAGTTTTCAAGTGACCGTGGTTGAGGAGTTTGATTAAACGATGGCAGCGTCGCAGTTTATAGCTCTTCTGGAGAGCCGAGGATTACTCGACCCAGAAATCATTGAAGAGCTTCATCGCCAGGTGGAGCAGTCGAAGGGCCGTGTCACACCTGAAGCCATTGCCAAGCTCTTGGTCGAAAATGGACAGCTGACTCGCTTTCAAGCAACCAAGCTTGTGACGGAACTCAATGAGGCTACTGCCGGGACCAGACCCGACCCATCGCTTGCGTTGCGAGGCGGTAGACCGATTGAGCCAATACCCGACGATCACGATTCTGTTGAGGATCTACTGCCTAATGACATGGTTCAAGTGGACGAGGTTGCCGAGGTAGAAGTGATCGATGAGCCGGTCGAGGTCATCGAGGCAATCGACGTGGGAAGCAAACGCAAATCGCGTCGCAAACGAAAAGTCGAAGCGTTCAGCGAGTTGGAGGAATTGCCACGACGCGTGGTACGCGATACGAATGTTAAGAAAAAGAGCGCATGGGAATCGTATCGAATCCTTGGTTACGGGTTCGTCGTTGCGCTTTTGCTGATTCTTTTAATTCCTCTGCTAGGATGGCTTTTCAAAGGATCCGCTGATGAAGCCTGGACGAAAGCGGAAGATGCCTACAAAGCACGAGATTATGAGAAGGCCGCGAAGTCGTTCGGCGATTTTGGAAAGAACAATGCATCCGACTCGCGTGTAAGCCAATCCAAAGTGATGATCGGGTTAGCTAAGATCCGGCAAGACGCCGAAAAAGCAGCCGACCCGATGGTCGCGCTCAAGGCATGCCAAGAAATACTTCCGACGATCGCGAGCGAATCCGCTTTGAATGAGCTACGCGGCGATGTCACCGATACCTTATTACGAATTTCCGAAAAATTTGTGATGAAGATCGAAAGCACATCGTCTATCGCAGATCGAAAAACGTTGATCGAAAAAATGAATCAACAGTTGGAATTGGTTCGCGACCCGCGATACGTCGGAACGCAGGAAAGAACCCAAAATGAACTTCGCATAAAAAAGATCGAAGAGGACCAGAGCCGTCTGCTCCGGGACATATTGCGCGGCGAAGATCTGGCGTCGACTCTCGTGGCTATGACGACCGCTGTCGAAGCGAAAGATGTCTCAAAGACCTACGAATCACGCCGAGCATTGCTTAGGAAGTATCCGCAACTTCAATCGGATGCCAAACTCAACGAACTGCTTGCGCAAGCCACAGGTTTGCAACAGAGTTTAGTCGTTGCGGCTCCAAAGTCTCCTCAAATGAACAACGAGCCAGCGACAACGGACTCTGCCAATAGCGTTCTGCTTGTCGGTCGAAAAGCCCCGGGGCTAGATGGCGAAAACGGCTCGACGATTTATCTGAGAGTCGAAGGCTCAGTGGTTGCGATGAACGCCGGCAATGGAAAAGTGATTTGGCGACAACATATCGGCACGGACTGGACAGGCGAACCCAAGCGATTGTTAGCGGTCGGAGATAGCGATGTACTCGTCTCCGTTCCCGAACAAGGTGTTTTGCGACGATTGGCAGCCGCAGACGGTTCCTTGGTTTGGGAAGCGAAGATGAACGGGAGACTCATTTCGCCAACGATCGACACGGATGTCATTTTTGTTCCGACTGTCAGCGGCGAAGTGTTCTGCCTTGACGCGGCCACTGGCCAATCCAGATGGGGAAAGAAATTCCCACAAGCGATCGATGTGGGAATCGGCGGTTCGACTTCGAAACAGAAACGTTATGTACTGGGCAATCACTCCAATCTCTACGCGATCTCACGCGCAAGCGGACAATGTGAAGAAGTCGTGTATGTCGGACACGCACCATCGACGATCGCTGTTCCGCCTATATGGATCCTCAACCAGCTTATCATTTTTGAGAATGATGGTTCCGACTATTGCACGATGCGAGTCTTCGGCACGAATGATGATGGACTCGACATCAAGCCAGCTCAAAACCCGATCACACTTCGCGGGCATGTTGTGACTGAGCCGCAAATGGATGGCCGTCGATTGGCGGTCGCAACGAATCTGGGTGAAATAGCGATCCTCGATGTCGAACCTACAAACCCAAAAAACAAAGTCTTTAAGCTTGTCAGCTTGATTGAAAACGAAACGAGCCCGAAAACAACTTGGCCACTGATGGTCGGGAACGATCTTTGGCTTGCTTCGACTCGATTGATTTACTACCAAGTTCAAGTTACTTCGCAGAAGCTGAATCGGCAATGGTTGCGAGAGGACGGAGACCAGTTCACCAATAGACCAATCAAAGCCGATGATTATGTGATTCATTCTCGAGTTGTTCGCGGCAATCTCGGAGTACGTGTGACAGCCATGAAGCCCGGCACCGGAGATCCTGTCTGGGAATCAGACGTCGGTGTACCGGTTACTTCCCTTTCGACGGACGAAAAGGGCTTCGTTGCCGTGACCGCCCAGGGGGCCGTTTATTTGGTAGACGACAAGTCGTTTTCGGACAAACAACCTCTTGACCCGGTTGAAAACCTAGGCCGAAATCAACGATCCACGATGTTTCTGACACCTTTTGCGTTGAAAGATTCCAGGATTGGACTGCTGAATCAAGCGAAGGGGAATCAATTGCTGATCATCGATCCGTCGAAACGAACGACTTCTCCATCGAAGATTTTGGCAATGGATTTGGGTGAGGCTTTTCCCAGTGGTGAAGCAGTTGCTGTCAGCTCGGGTGCTATTCTCGTACCGCTCGACAGCGCACAAATTGCGATGATCGATCCTGAAAAGGGCAAGATGATCGGTACTCCATTTCAACCGTCGATTCAGGCGGGGGAACGCCCTAAATGGCTGAATCCGGTTTTGATGGCGGACAAGCAAACGGTCATCGTGGCGGATCAACAACGCTACATGTACAAGCTTTCAACGGGAAAACAACTGCGTATTATCACTTCGCAATCGTTGGAAAAGCCACTCAAGGGACGCTTGTCTATCATCAACGATGTCGTCGTCGGAGTGTCAGCAAATGCATCGGGTGACCAACTCGATTTCTATGATTCGAATGAACTCAAGCGAATCGCGAATGTCCCTGTCGAAGGGCGGTTCTCGTGGGGCCCTTATGTTTTGGAAAGTCCCAATGGAAACGTTGTGTTAGCCTTGAGCGATATCGACGGCTTAATCGGGTGCAATGACGCCGGCAAAAAACTCTGGACACTACCTTTAGAGAAAGTGGTGTTGGTTGGCAACCCTAGCCTTGTCGAAAACGATTGTCTTCTAGCAACGACCAACGGGGAATTGATCCGCCTATCGATGACCGATGGTTCCATCGTTGCTCGTGTCCAAGTCGGCGAACCCATCAGTGGGCCACCGTTGATCCTTCCCAAAGGGCTTTTGGTTCCATGTGACGAGGGCCTGATTCTCACAGTGCCAGTCCCAACCGCACTGTCTACGCAATCCGACAAGCCAGGTGCAAGCCAATGATGATGGGTTGTGATCATTTCAAATTTCCGCAGGCCGCTCGAATTTCCAAGATTCGAGGCATGCAGTTTTGGCTTCTGTGCAACCTCATTTTGCTGTTGGTCAGCCGAACGGCCAGTGCACAACAAGACAAGCTTTTAGCGGAAGCGGGTATTGTTGGATCCATCCTCGATGAACAGACTCCGTTCGACATTATCACGCTCAAACAAGCGGCCGGGGGACGAAGCGTACGAGTCAATACCATCGATTTCCCAGATCGAAAAATTCCTGTCGCCCCCAAAGAAACGGATCGATTCAAAGTCACCTTTCCGGTATTTCCGGATCGGATCTACGAAATCGCCTGGAGGGACATCGAAACAATCTATCTTTATGAGCAACTGATTGCTCAGCAAGCCAACAAACTGCTGGAAAAGAAGCAATTCGGTGAAGCGTTTGAGCATTTGAACTTTTTGTTGGTCAACTATCCATCGACCCCCGGATTGCAAAAACTGCGTCGCGACTTCTTGTATCAGAGTGCGATCGACATGGCTGGCCAACGTCGATTGCCGCATGCGTTGGCAGTACTCGAAGAATTCCAAAGGTCTTTTCCGGAAGACAAGGACAAGGACAAGATTCGCAACGCGATATCCAACGTCTCAAGTCAATTGGTCGAATCGTACTTCACCGCCAATGATTTATCGACCGCCAAAGCCATGATTTTGCGGTTGGAAAAAGACTACAAAAAGGATCCCTTGCCTGTCGTCGAAAAGTGGAAGGGTAAATTTCTTGAAATGGCCACGGGCTTGCGAGCCAAGGCGGAGGAAGCCAAAGAGGAAGGTGATTTTTCAAAAGCAAGGCAATTCGCGGTCAAGATGCTCGACATCGAACCGGAGATTGAAGGTGGCAAGCAGTTCCTGAACGACCTCATTCGTGCTTATCCCATGATTCGAGTCGGTGTTTTTCAGCAATCCAAAACGCCTGACCCGTCATCGCTAGCGGATTGGCCCTCGTTTCGAACGGGTCAATTGGTATCGCGGCCGATGTTTGAACTTAGAAGTACAGGGCCCGAAGGTGGATTGTATCGATTCAGTTTCGGATCGTTTCAGCACAGCGACGACCGAACGGAGTTGGATTTGATGGTGCAAAATCCGGGCAAGGATGGTGTTCCCGACAGTCTCGCGATTTCGCAAGCCATCTTGAATCGAGCCTATGTTGGACACAGCAGTTATGTGCCAGGTTGGGCAGCGATCGTCGATTCCGTTTCGGTATTCGGTCCTGAGCGTTTGAAGCTCAAGATGAGAAGACCACACGTGTTGCCACAGGCCTTCTTGCAATGGCAACTTCCTTCGGTAGCCAGCACCCAACCCGCTGCGGCATATTACAAAATAAAAAGCATGGAACCCAATCTTGTGCGATTCGAGTGGGCTGACACCAAGCCACCTGTAGACTATCAACCAAGAGAAATACAAGAAATCTTGTATTCTGATCCGCAGAAAGCGATGGCGGATTTGGTGCGAGGTGAAATCGAGATGATCGATCGGTTGTTTCCGGCTGACGTGAGAAAGCTTCGCAACGTTCGCACGGTTGCAACCGAAGAGTACGCGTTGCCAATGGTCCACATGCTTGTTCCAAAACGACCGAACATTTATTTGGATGCGCCTGAGTTTCGGCGGGCACTGCTCTACGCCATCAACCGAGATGGCATCTTGAACGGTGAAATATTAGGAGGGAAACCAACGAGCCTGAGCAAAGTTGTCAGTGGCCCGTTTCCATCCGGCGCCAATGATTCTGACCCCATCGCGTATGCTTACAATAATAGCATCGAGAATGTGGCTTACGATCCGCGTTCCGCTCAGATACTGATCTTGCTGACCCAAGCCAAGCTCAGGGCCATTGCGGAAAAAAAAGGTGAGAAGCTAGCTCCGATTCCTACTCTCAAATTGGGTGTGCCCGATTACGAATCAGCTCGCGTTGCGGGTGAAGCGATCGTGCAAGCGTGGAAGCTGGTCAACGTTCCGGCGGAGCTAGTCGTTCTCGAAAAAATGCCTGGACCGAAAGACGAATCGCCCGCTGATCTCATCTACATCTCAGCCGCTATGTGGGAGCCTGCAACCGATGCGGAACGGCTTTTTGGAAAAGGCGGGCCTGCCGAGTCCAATAGTCAGTTTATCGTTCAAGAACTTGGGAAACTTAGCGTCGCCAGAAACTGGCGTGAAGTTCGTCAAGGATGCCAAGACCTGCACGCTCTGGTGGCGGCTCATCTTCCGATCCTGCCCCTTTGGCAAGTCGGCGAAACGTTCGCATATCGAACCGACGTGTCCGGTGTCTCGAAGAAACCAAACGGCTTGTACCAGGATGTTCAAAAGTGGAGGTATCAATTTAAATGATTTCATTCCTTCACTCATTATCGCGAAATGACAATACCGTTGCGTCCCCTCGTTTCCAAGCTCTACATGCGTTTGCAATCGGTGGAAAAATTGCTTTGCGTTCATGTTGCATCGTTGTGTTACTCGTTGTCGCAGTTCTGTTTGCTCCATTCTGCTCGATGTCGGTCGGGCAAGAGATTTGGGAGTACTCGCCTTACAAAGTCAAAGTCTGGCTCAGCGTTTCACCCAGTTTGTCACTCAGTGAAGAGTCGCAAAATGAAATGCACCGAAAAATTGAGGAGCTTGTCGAGATTCATTTTGGAGCCACTTGGACGATCAACGTTGAGTCGACGCCGGACGCCTTGTTTGGTTCGGTGCTGTATCGTCTTGATGAGTTGACTGTCGAACAACTTCTATCCCGCGAGTTGATTCTGGTTGTAGGCAAATCGGAAGAAGCCAAACAGGCCTTTCTCAAGATGAATCCGCCACCGCCAAAACGCGAGGAAGTGGCAAAGGACCCAAAGAAAAAGCCAAGCAAACAAGAGCTAGAAGAAATCGCCGATTTGGAAGCTCGGGCGGCAAGCCTGCAAAGCGTCCGAACGTTGGAGTCGGCGATTCAGCGGATGAAGAGTATTGCGATTCAGCCATTGCAGTACTCGGCATTGCAACGCGACATCGTCCCTTACCTGGACAAGAAGCAGTGGTCGGATTTCAAATCCATTGTCAACATTTTTGAAGGTAGCAACGAAAAATTGCAAGCGGAACTGGACTCAGGCGAAACCGTTGCCGCGATCGTCCAAAAAATGGATCTGGATAAATTCAAAAAGGTTGCGAGGCAAATTCCAACGCGACTTCCGTGGCAACCGGAATCATTGCTGCGAAACAATGACAAAATATTTATGGCTTCGGTGGAAAAGGTGGGAGAGTCGATTCGCATTCAAGTAAAGGAGCTGGATTCCTTTGTAAGACGAATGGGGGAGATTGCCTCAATGGACGTCATCTATTCCAGTGAGATCCCGCGTGCGATCGCACAGCTTGCTCGCGACACTTTTTCGCCGGTCGTTCGAATCGAAGAGACCGATTTCAAAACTGCGGTGTTGCGAGTAAGAGCTGCGGGACTTTTGACCAAAGAGGATCATCCCATTCGCATCGGCCTGGGAGACGTTATTTTACCTGTTGTGCGACGTGATGATTCGAATGGGAATCCAACATTGCTCCAGACCATTCCCTACACTTTTATCGCGGTCACCGAAAAAATTGACGATATCTCGCGATTGTATGGCGCTATTTTCACAGCCAGTCGGGGTGCGCTCGCGGCGGCGAAAAACCGTCGCACTCAACGAATCGGCCTGAAAGTCAAACCAAGCCATGTGTCGTCCGATTTGAAGCTGGGTATTCAGCGAAGCCCTGGTAGCGCTGTTCCAGGTGCCGAGATTTATCTTCGAACGCCGGGAACGGAAGATCTCAAGATGGAGGGGCGGACCGATTGGCGCGGTGTGTTGCCGCTCTTGACGCAAGATCTGCCGACCATTCTTTACGACCCACCCAGCGACAGTAAGACGATCGCAATCGCGAATGCGCGTAAGTTTGCAGCGTCACCGGTTGACCCGCCCGCGTATAAACGGATTGAAAAAGCGGACTTAGTAAAACCGCAAAGTTCTGCAAGCAACCCAACCGCAACGGAGGAAAAGAAAAAATCTGAGGAGGGTGAAAATGCTGCTCCAGACGCAGTGCCCGCCGAACCAAAGCCGGATGTGACTCCACCCAAGCTACGAGGATCGATCCAGTTGAATGTTCCGCTGTATCTTTATTACATCAAGAACGGCGACACGCTCTTAGCCAGGTTGCCGATCGTGACTGGGCTCAAGTCGGTTGACCAAGCCGATCTTCCGGACGATCGACGCAGGTTGGAGACGGAAGCGTTTTTGAAGGGACTGCAAGGAGAAGTGCTCGACTTAGTTGTTCGCCGTAGAATCCTTGAGTCCCGGATCAAACAGAAAATCAAGGCCAATCAACTGGACGTGGCGGAACGTTTGCTCGACGAATTGAAACGGGTAAAATCGTATGACAAGATGTCGGAGCAAATCGAAGGCATTCAACGACGAGCACTTTCGACGGACCAGGGAGTGGTCCCGTCAGGAGTGGTAAAACGCATCGACAAGATGGTCGATACCACACGTCAGATGATGCAGAAATATCTACAAGACACGTTGGTACGTGACTTAGAAATCCAACTCAACCAAGCAAAATGACAAAAACAGTATTGGACGTAGGAAATTGTGATCCAGACCACGGCGCTCTCAAAAGGATGCTGACTCGTGGTTATGACGTGTCTGTCTTAAGAGCGCACGAATTAAAGGATACAATGGAATTGCTCGGTCAACAGCCGGTTGATTTGATCCTAATCAACCGCAAGCTCGACATCGACTACACGGATGGTGTGGAAATCCTTAGGCACCTAAAGCGCAGCGACGAGTATAAGCAGATACCGGTAATGATTATCACGAACTATCCAGAGCAACAACAGGCGGCGATGGCCGAGGGAGCCGAATACGGATTCGGGAAGTTAGAATATTCGAAACCGATAACGGATGAACGACTGTCGCGTTTTCTGGAGAAGAGATCTTCAAATGAGTAAGAAATCGGACTCGGGTGAGATCGAAAAAGCACGCGAAATTCTGCGTGGTGCTGGACTGCGAAGCACGCCAGCCCGTATATCCGTTTTGATCGCTCTTCAAAAAGGGAGCAAGCCGCAGACGCACGCAGAGCTTTCGGATCGACTGGTTCCGTTAGGTTTTGATAAGGCGACGGTGTTTCGGAATTTAACAGACTTAACCGACGCCGAATTGGTCAGTCGTACTGAGTTAGGGGATCACGTGTGGCGGTTTGAAATCAGAGATCCATCGCACGACCGCAGCAGTCACCCGCATTTCGTTTGTGTCGATTGCGGAGTGGTCTCGTGCATGGAGGGACTCGAACTGCCGAACGCGAGTCAGAAAAAATCTCTTAACATCGCTCGCATCAGCGAGATATTAGTCAAGGGACATTGCATGGCTTGCGAACCGTTGTAACAACGCGCACTTTCGTTGTACGACGCTCCGCGTCGTACGGAGATAATTACTGTAAACCGAATGATGATGAATCGATAACTGGATGAGGACGACGCGGAGCGTCGTCCAACGAAGAACGAAGTCGGTTCAATCTGCCATGCGGCATTTTGACATCAAGCTGACTCTCGGCAGACACGGGCACTTGTTCCCAGGTGCGGAGGCGGGCCGTCTGGGCATGAAAAAACCCCGGATTCTCAAGGAAAAACCTTGAAAAACCAGAGTTTAGGGGGAATGAGAGCGGAGAGACTTGAACTCTCGACCCAAGGATTAAAAGTCCATGGGGCACCCTACGAAATCGTTGATGGAACCACAACCCCACAGCAGATTCAACAGCAGTTGGAATCGATGGGCTGTCAAAACACATCCAGCACCGACGAAAAAACTACGTGTCTAGCGGTCGCAGTTGGTTCCGTTCGCAAGAGCCGGCTGGCGGTCGAAAAACTGCTCGGCTTCATTTCCTTGGATGACCACTACTCATTGGGAATTCTAGGACCGATCTTGGCGGGATTGAGGGATGCGGAACAAGAGATCGATAAAATCTAGTGGATGACGACCCAGGAAGCACAGAGATCCGCTCCGCCGACCTACAACGTCTTGGCGTTCATCAAGAAGACCAACGAAGCCGGTTTAGTATCCCTGACTCGAACCGGATGCGTCATGGGAATCGAAACCGGGATAACTGGACTGAATCAGTGACAATTAAATTGACAGATCAGGGATAATTCCGATAAATTCAGCGACAGCTACCCCCAAACCGGGATAACAACATGTTCCCTCCATCTGGCGCTGCATCGATCGCGACTGATGCCTCGATTGCCCATGTAGGGCGTTAACAGTACGACGTCGATTGGCACTTCAATTGATCGGCCATCTTCGAGACTTTGCGTGAGCCGACGGTTCCCGTTCATGCTCGCGACTAAAAACAATAGCGGACGAGTTCCTCATGTTCCGAGATGGTCATCGATAGACGCGATAGCCATCTCTACTAAGTGTATCGACACCCAATCCAATTCCCTCATCGCAAGCGCAGTGCGTCACGCCCTCACCCCCTTCCCCTCTCCCGCGCGCGGGAGAGGGGTGCCGAAGGCGGGGTGAGGGCTTGGTAGCACGCCAGGATACAATCGGGTATCATTGTCAGTCTGAACTGCAATCCAGAACTTCATGCTCGTGACCTGGCGGGACCGCCAATTGGCCAGAATTGGATGCAAACACGAGGGAACAATGTACTGCACAGAAGTCGCCGACTGTGCTTTCCTGACTTTTTTGAAACGTGGTTTCCGGCGACATCGGTTACCACGGTCGTTAGCCCTTAGAAGCAAATGCCTATATTGAAACCACGCGTCTTCATTAGTCACAGTTCTAAAGACAAGCCTTTCGTTGAATCGCTCGTCGAGTACCTTGAAAAGGCTGGCGTTGAAACTTGGCTGGACACGCGGCAGCTCGGTCCCGGAGATTCAATTGTTTCCGGAATCCAAGATGGGCTCAGTGATTCAGACTACGTTGTCCCCGTGTTGTCAAAAAACTCGATTGAGTCTCGCTGGGTACAATCGGAGATTAATGCTGCGTTCATGCAGGAAATGGCAAACAAAGGAACGCGGATAATCCCAATTCGAATCGATGATTGTGCGGTTCCAATCTTACTAGCAGATCGAGTTTACATCGACTTTCAGAAGAACTTTAAAGAAGGCGTCGAAAAACTAGCGGACCGTCTCTTGATAGAGGGCTCACAAGTACAAGTATCAATTCGCTTTGGACCGGATTTAGGCCTCGCGCGAGGTAGTATCGAGGTTCACTGTGACGCATCATATGAAGACTGCACAACGCAGTTGAGAAAGTTCAGTCTCGGAGATCTTGAAAATTTGCTTTTCCACAAACTCGGGCTGAGCGATTTGCGTCGACTGTGTTTTCGGGTGCTGGAACAAAGCCTTGATGATTTTGGCGCACGTGCACCGAAGGGAGATTTAACGACTGAGTTTTTGTGTGCGGTACGGCGGGATGGAATGACTGATCGTCTTATCGAAGTTCTGTGCCAAGAGTATTCGAAACGCCTTTGCACATAGGGCGAACATATAGATTGGATTCTGCGTCGTCGTACTTGGGCCGTACGTGGGCTCGCCTTTGATCGCTTGCCCGATCTCTGTTTTGGGGCTTAAGAAGTTAGCCGGAATTAATCCCTTGTTCGAGAAGCCCCAGCAGCAGTTCTGGATGGCAGTAGGGACGCTTCCCTCGCAAACCTCTTCGTTGCGCTGAACACGACTCCCACGATTGATTTGCCAGGCACATCTGCAAGTTTCAGGAATCAAGTATACTAGGCGGACTCCACATGCCACTTGCCTGGAATCTCGATGAATCAACCCAACCTTTCGTCCTTCATTTGGTCCGTTGCCGATCTCCTGCGTGGCGATTATAAGCAAATCGAGTACGGCAAGGTCATTCTGCCATTCACTGTCTTGAGACGCTTGGACTGTGTGCTCGATGGGACCAAAGAAGCAGTATTGAAAGAATTTGAAAAGCGGTCTGCTGCCGGCGTTACCCCAGAACCGTTCCTTCTCAGGAAATCCGGGAATCTGTTCTATAACACTTCGCCCCTCGACATGAAGAAACTAATGGGGGACCAAGATCACATCAAGGAAAACCTGTTCGCCTATGTCCAAGGCTTTTCCCCATCCGTGAAGGATATTTTTGAATGCTTCGACTTCTACACTCAAGTCGACCGACTTTCCAAGGCGGGTTTGCTTTACTTGGTATCGGAAAAGTTCGCCAATATCGACCTGCATCCCAATGTCGTCAGCAATACTCAGATGGGTACCGTCTTCGAAGAACTCATTCGCAAGTTTGCTGAACTATCCAATGAAACAGCCGGCGAGCATATGTCGCCGCGCGAAGTCATCCGCCTCATGGCGAATTTGCTGTTCGTGGAGGATAGCGACATTTTGAGCAAGCCAGGAGTTGTCCGGTCCCTTTACGATCCGACCGTCGCGACCGCGGGCATGTTGTCCGTCGCGGAAGAGCATCTTGGAGAAATGAACCCGGGTGCTCGGCTTGTGATGTTCGGACAGGAACTCAACCCGGAATCGTGCGCGATCTGCAAAGCGGACATGCTGATCAAAGGGCATGACATCGGCAAAATTATTCTGGGCAACACTTTGTCGAACGATGGGTGCGTTGGAAAATTCTTCGACTACATCCTGTCCAATCCACCGTTCGGGGTGGAATGGAAGAAGATCGAATCCTTCATTCGCAAGGAGTACGAGCAGCAAGGTTTCAACGGTCGCTTCGGTCCCGGTCTACCCCGAGTCATCGACGGTTCGCTATTGTTCCTCATGCATCTCATATCGAAGATGCGTCCGGCAAAAGACGGTGGCAGCCGATTCGGCATCGTCCTCAATGGCACACCACTCTTCACCGGCGGAGCGGGCTCAGGTGAAAGTGAGATTCGTCGCTACGTTTTGGAAAACGATCTGCTGGAAGCGATTGTCGGACTTCCAACGGACATGTTCTACAACACCGGCATCAGCACTTACGTTTGGATCGTCAGCAATCGCAAGCCGGCACACCGCAAAGGCAAGCTGCAACTGATCGATGCTAGCGGCATGTGGCAGAAGATGCGAAAAAGCCTCGGCAGCAAGCGCAAGGAGCTGAGCGAAGATCACATTGCCGAGATCACTCGCCTATTCGGTGAGTTCAAAGAAGCCTACGTCGATCCCGAAACCCGCAAACCCATTAAAAACAAAACTGGCTCCCCTCGCCCCGCTTCGGGGAGAGGGGCAGGGGGTGAGGGGTTTCCAAACGCGATACCCATCAGCCGCATTTTCAAAAACGAAGAGTTCGGCTACCACACGATCACCGTCGAACGCCCCGAGCGAGACGCAGCCGGCAACATCGTGCTTGCTACCAAAGGCAAGCTCAAAGGCAAACCGCAACCGGACGCCAATCTGCGCGACACCGAGAACGTGCCACTCAGCGAGAAAGTCGAAACCTATTTCAAACGCGAAGTATTGCCTCATGCACCCGACGCTTGGATCGATCACGAAAAGACGAAAGTCGGCTACGAAATCCCGTTCAACCGCCACTTCTACGTTTTCATGCCACCCAGGGAACTTGCCGAGATCGATGCCGAATTGAAAGGGGTTACCGATCGCATCTTGAAAATGATCGGAGGATTGTCGAAGTGAGCCATGAAGTTATTGTTTATCGCGATTTGCTCGCTGAGATCAAAGTTCGAGTGCGAAAGGCTCAACATCGTGCCATTCAGTCTGCAAACTCGGAAATGATCTGGATGTACTGGGACATTGGGCGAATGATCGCCTTTCGAAAAGACAAGGCTGGATGGGGAGCCGGTGTTATTCGCAAATTGTCTATCGACTTGAAGAATGAGTTGCCGGAGGAGAAAGGGTTTTCCGAGACTAACCTAAAGCGGATGGTTCAGTTTCACGAGGAGTATGCGGCGCTGTTTCCAATTGGGGCACAGCCCGTGCCCCAATTATTGGAAGATCCGGCGATACCTAAAAAAACGCAGTCAAAGTCAATTGGCGTACAGCCCGTGCCCCAATTCAATATCGAAGATTCCATTGGCAAAAGTGCATTTTCCCAATTGAGTTGGGGGCATCACATTTTGTTGATTCAGAAGGTCAAGGATCTTCCAACCCGCATGTGGTACGCTAGGCAGACCATCGAACAAGGCTGGAGTCGCGACGTTTTGACGGCTCAAATCAAATCACAGGCTCACCAACGCCAGGGAGCAGCCATCACCAACTTCGGAGACAAGCTGCCCGCTATGCACGCTCAGCTAGCAACAAGCCGTTTTGCGGTTGTAGCCACGAAGTCGCCGCACGTTTTAGCCACGAAGTGGCGGCAGGTTGTAGCCACGGGCGCGAGCCCGTGGTTCGTTCCCCAGCCGCGTTTTTCAGTCCCGAAGGGACGACATGAGCGTGTGCTGGAACAGGGGTCATGTCGTCCCTTCGGGACTCACCGTCGCGGTGTCGTCTGGTCCACGGGCTCGCGCCCGTGGCTACAACCTACCGTCCCGTTGGGACTGAATCGCATTCATTCAAAACCCAAGGCTTGTAGTGCCGTGCCGTGCACCGAGGCGCACCAATGAGCTTTCCGAAATACCCAAAGTACAAAGACAGCGGCATTGAATGGTTGGGCGAAGTGCCTGAGCATTGGCAACTTGACCGAATGAAATGGTCAACACAAAGCTGTAAGAACGGCATATGGGGCGACGAAGCGAATCAAGATGAAAACGACATTCCATGTGTTCGAGTAGCCGACTTTGATCGTCAACGGCTCAGAGTCGAACTTGACGAACCGACGATGCGCAACGTTACAGTAAGCGAACGCGTCGGTCGAGTTCTACGCCAGGGTGACTTATTGCTGGAAAAGTCCGGAGGTGGTGAGGGGCAGCCGGTTGGTTGTGTCGTTCTTTACGATGACCGGAAGGAGGCGGTTTGTTCTAACTTTGTTGCAAAGGTCGAAGTTGCGTCGGGAATGAACTCGTCCTTTTGGCGTTACCTTCATGCGGCGGCATATTCAGTTCGCTTAAATACAAGATCGATCAAGCAAACGTCTGGGATCCAAAACCTGGATCAACAACAGTACCTGGACGAAATCGCCTCATTCCCACCGGAAATTGAACAAACACTGATCGCGTCATTTCTAGACCGAGAGACGTCGAAGATAGACGCGTTGGTGGGAGAGCAGCGTCGGCTGATAGAACTGCTGAAAGAAAAGCGTCAAGCCGTCATCTCCCACGCCGTCACCAAAGGCTTGAACCCTAACGCCCCCCTAAAGCCCTCCGGCATCGAATGGCTCGGCGATGTGCCTGATCATTGGGATGCGGAAATGCTCTTACGAGTCACGTCAAAAATTGGCAACGGTTTTGTTGGACCGACGCGGGATATACTAGTTGAGAATGGAGTGCCGTATGTTCAGGCGACGCACATAAAGAGAGGTCGAATTAACTTTGATGGGGCGTATTTTGTAACACCTGAATGGGCCGAGTGGCAGTCAAAAGCGGCTCTACAACTTGATGACGTTCTCATTGTTCAAACTGGTGCCGGAACTGGAGATATTGGATTGGTGTCTGAGGACGAAGTCGGCTACAGGTGCCATGCTCTGATCATCGTTCGTAGCGACACGTCGCGTTTACTCGGGTCATTTTTATCTCTAGCATTGCAGTCCCATTATGGCAGACAGAATCTGGAGTCAATACAAACAGGCGGCATGCATCCTCACTTGAATTGTGGAAATGTGAAGTTCGTCTTTGTGCCACTACCACCGACAAAGGAACAAACAGACATAGTCAATTATGTAACCGAGGAGGCCGCGAAGTTTGACACACTTGAAGCCGAAGCCGAGCGTGCAATCGAGCTGCTGCAAGAACGACGGACCGCCCTGATCTCCGCCGCCGTCACCGGCAAGATCGACGTACGTGAATTTGTTGAATCGGAGGCGACATAACGATGATTGCGACAATGAAAGTAACTCTCGTGCGTGGCAGGTACTGCGAAGCGGATTGGGCAACGAACATTGAGTTGGACGAAGCATCGACGCTAGCACAGCTTCACGATGCAATTCAAATGGCTGTTGGCTTTGAGAACGATCACTCTTTCAGCTTCTTCTTGTCGCGCACCGACCGTGGTCGGACTCGTCAGTATTTTCACGACGAAGACGAGTCCATCGATACGAACACCGTGAAGTACATGTTTCCGTTGCCGGAAAAGCAATCTTTGTTCTACCTGTTTGATTGGGGAGACGAATGGGTCTTCAAAATATCGAAGACTCGAAAAAGCCCCCAGCAAGCCTTGCCTGGAATTACCTATCCGCGAGTGGAAAGTGAATCGGGAACAAAGCCTGTTCAGTATCCCTCCGACGACGACGACGAATAACGCTGCACATGGAACTTTTGCAAGAACGCCCGACCGCCCTGATCTTCGCCGCCGTCACCGGCAATTTTTTTTACGCAATTCTATCGAAATGGATGCACCTTGAGTTCACGTCCTAACATTGATTACCTAGTTGGCTTAGTCACCGAATTTCGTAAATTGCCAGCAGAAACTGGCTGGGTTGAGTTCAAAGAAAACGACTCCAATCCGGAGGATATTGGCGAGTACCTCTCTGCGTTAAGCAACACAGCTGCGCTACAAGGTAAAACAAACGCTTATCTGCTGTGGGGTATTCAAGACACGACTCACGATGTCACAGGCACAAGCTTCAAACCAAGCCTTACCAAGAAAGGTAACGAGGACTTAGAGAATTGGCTATTGCGATTGCTTAGCCCTAGATTGCATTTTCGTTGGTACGAATTTGAATACCATAACAAGCCTGTCGTGCTTCTTGAAATCCCAAGAGCCCACGGCAAACCAACACAGTTCTCGGGTGTTGAGTTCATTCGAGTTGGCTCACACCGTAAAAAGCTGAAAGACTATTCGGACCTCGAACGCGATTTGTGGCGTATCTTTGACACCACGCCATTCGAAGAGTTAATCGCAAGCGAGCGAGTCGACGCAACTGAAGTGCTCAAACTTTTGGATTACCCAGGCTATTTTGATTTGCTTTCACGTCCATTGCCAACGGACCGTGCGAAGATATTGGAAGCGCTCACAGAGGACAGGCTTATCGCGTCAAACGTCGCTGGTGGTTGGGATATCACCAATCTCGGTGCAATCCTATTTGCCAAAGATTTAGACAGCTTTCCACGACTTAGTCGAAAGGCGATGCGCGTCGTTGTCTACGAAGATCGTGGCAGACTCAAAACGCTCAGAGAGCAAGTTGGGCACAAGGGTTATGCCTCGGGTTTTCAAGGTTTGATCGGATTTGTAAATGCACTTCTTCCACGCAATGAGGTTGTCGGTGCCGCTCTTCGAAAAGACGTCCCGATGTATCCTGAAATAGCCATTCGAGAATTGGTTGCGAACTCTCTCATCCACCAGGATTTTTCCGTGACGGGGAGTGGTCCAATGATCGAGATTTTTAGCGATCGTATGGAGATCACTAATCCAGGGTTACCCTTGGTCTCAACGGAACGATTTCTGGATGCTCCTCCGAGATCACGCAACGAATCGGTGGCATCGCTAATGCGAAGGGCGGGTGTCTGCGAGGAACGCGGAAGTGGTTTCGATAAAGTCGTTTTTCAGACAGAACTATATCAATTGCCCGCACCAATCGTCGAGACACCTGAAGGCGCGACTCGAGTCGTGCTTTTCTCTCATAAATCGCTCAATGAAATGGATCGTGCAGACCGAGTTCGGGCATGCTATTTGCACGCTTGCCTTCGATATGTCGAACGCAATCCAATGACAAACTCAAGTTTGCGAGAACGCTTTGGCATCGATAAGCGAAATAGCGCTACGGCAAGCCGAATCATTAACGAGGCTTTGGAGGATGGATGCGTCAAGCGGTTTGACCCTGAACAAGGTAAAAAGCACGCTAAATATCTCCCTGATTGGGCTTGAACCTTAGGGCTGTTTATTTGATGGAATGCACACCCACAAGTGTTTCAACGACTTCACGCGTCGCAAGTTGTTTCGCAGCAAGCGTTTATACCAAAAAGTATTATTTGATGGTTATTTGATGGAAAGGACTTTGCCGACACCATTCTTGTTGATTGTGGAAAGCAGGACACCTCAGAATGGGGGGATTCCAAACATAAATCTGTTAAGCTCGATGGCAAATCCACTAAGCTCGATGGCAAATCCACTAAGCTCGATGGCAAATCCCCTAAGCTCGATGGCAAATCCACCAAGTTCGACAAAAAAACTGGGGAGCTCGTCGTCAAACCAGGGTAGCTTACTATGGCAAACCTGGGGAGATGCCAATCAAATCTGGGTTGTCGGCTAAATACGAAGCGAATGGCACCAAGCTATTTGTGACTCGTTTTTCGCTCTTTGCCACTCACAAACCTGTTTGTGGCGCACAGACGATTCACAAACCAACAAAAACCTATTTGATAGAATGCGATATAACAGAGTGTTGTTTCCGAAAGCAGAATCGCAAGTCGTTTCCAGCAATGAATTTATGGCGGAAAACCTTATTTGACGGTTATTTGATGGATTCAAATGGAATTAAAAAAAGTACTGCCCGCCAATATGCCTGAACTTCCCAAATGACCATCCACACGGAAATCAATTTCGAAAACGCCATCTGCGAGCATCTTGCAAACCACGGTTGGCTTTATGCCGATGGCGATGCTAGCCGATACGACCGGGCGCGGGCGCTGTTTCCTGACGACGTCATTGCCTGGCTCCAAGAATCGCAACCGGACGCTTGGGACGCTGCCACCAAGAGCCATGGCGCTAACGCTGGTGAAGTGATTGTTAGTCGATTGCGGGACTCGATCAATCAACGAGGGACGCTTGACGTCCTTCGCAATGGCTTCGAAATGCTGGGACAACGAAGCAAGCTGTCCATGATGCAAGTCAAGCCAGCTCTCGAGATCAACCAGCAGATCATGACTCGCTACGCTGCGAATCGATTGCGTGTTGTTCGGCAAGTTCGCTATTCGCTCCAGAATGAGAACAGTATCGACTTGGTCCTGTTCCTCAACGGACTCCCCATATCAACCGTCGAGCTGAAAACCGACTTCACACAGAGCATCCAAGACGCAATCGACCAATTTCGACTCGACCGCAACCCATCATCGAAGGGGCAGAATCCGGAGCCGTTGCTTTCTTTCCCATTTGGGGCATTAGTTCATTTTGCGGTCAGCAATAGCGAAGTCCACATGACTACGAAACTCGAGGGCGCTAAGACCGCGTTCTTGCCCTTCAATCTCGGTGACAATGGCGCTGCCGGCAACCCAATCAATCCGCACGGGCATCGAACGGCTTACCTTTGGGAACAAGTCTGGGAGCGAACGAGTTGGCTGGAAATCATCGGGCGATACGTCGTTGCCAAGAAAAACAAGAAGAAACAAATCGAGAGCTACATTTTCCCTCGATACCATCAACTCGATGTGACTCGCAAACTGCAAGCCGCCGTTCTCGCCGAAGGACCTGGACAAAAGTACCTCATCCAGCACAGCGCCGGCTCTGGCAAGACGAACTCGATAGCGTGGTCAGCGCACTTTCTTGCTGACTTGCACAATGCGGCAAATCAAAAAGTATTCGATTCGGTACTGGTTGTCTCCGATCGGAACGTCATCGATGGGCAACTGCAAGACGCTGTCCGAGATTTCGAACGCACAACGGGTGTTGTCGCAGTCATCAAGGGAGACGGCGGCAGCAAAAGCAGTGATCTCGCAGAGGCTCTCTCCGGGGACAAGAAGATTATCGTTTGCACCATCCAAACGTTTCCTGCCCTGCAAAAGAAGATGCTCGAGCTAACCACTCAGGGCAAGCGGTTCGCTGTCATCGCCGACGAAGCCCACAGTTCGCAAACCGGCGAGGCAGCAAACAAACTGAAAAGTGTGCTGTCTGCCGAAGAACAACAAGAACTAGCCGACGGAGGCGAGGTCAGCAGTGAGGATATCCTTGCCGCCGAAATGACGACACGTTCCAGTATCTCCGGCATCACCTACGTGGCGTTCACAGCCACCCCCAAAGCCAAGACGCTGGAGTTGTTCGGACGACGCCCTAACACAACTCTGCCAGCCGGCGAGGGCAACTTGCCCGCTCCCTTTCATGTGTATTCGATGCGTCAAGCGATCGAGGAGGGGTTCATTCTCGACGTCTTGCAGAACTACACGTCCTATAAATTGGCGTTCAAGCTAGCGAACAACGGCAAGGAATGGGACGAAAAACAAGTCGAACGAAGTGCCGCGATGAAGGGGATCATGGGTTGGGTACGACTGCACCCATACAACATCTCGCAAAAGGTCCAAATCATCGTCGAGCACTTTCGCGAATTGGTTTCGCCATTGCTTGCCGGCAAAGCCAAAGCCATGGTAGTTGTTGCCAGTCGACTGGAAGCGGTCCGGTGGCAGCTAGCGATCCAAACCTACATCAATGACATGGGCTATCCGCTCAAAGCCTTGGTCGCCTTCTCAGGTGAAGTGACCGATACCGAAACATCACCGGATCCATTTACCGAAAACAGCAAAACGCTGAACCCGAATTTAAAGGGACGCGATATACGGGAGGCGTTCAAGGACGACGAGTATCAAATACTGTTGGTAGCGAACAAATTCCAAACCGGCTTTGATCAACCGCTATTGTGCGGAATGTACATCGACAAACGCTTAGCCGGCATCCAAGCAGTCCAAACGCTATCTCGATTGAATCGAGCTTATCCCGGCAAGGACACGACCTACGTCCTCGATTTCGTCAACGAGCCCGAAGAAGTCCTGGCACCGTTCAAGACTTACTACACGACGGCAACACTATCAGGCATTACCGATCCGAACATCGTACTCGATCTACGGTCCAAAATCGATTCAATGGGTTTCTACGACGAGTTCGAAGTCAACCGCGTTGTTTTCGTGGAGCTCAATCCGGACTCGAAACAATCCCAGCTAGAAGCCGCTATCGCCCCGGTTGCTGATAGGCTTCTCAAGCAATTCAAAGCAGCACAAACAGAATTCAAAGCTGCTACAGCCAATAAAGACACCAAAGCTGCTGCTGCCGCGAAAGACCAGATGGACGCGCTACTCCTATTCCGCGCAGACATGGGAATATTCCATCGGCTCTATGCGTTCCTCTCGCAGATCTTCGATTACGGAAACACAGACATCGAAAAGCGCTCGATTTTCTTCAAGCGGCTGATACCGCTGTTAAAATTTGAGCGCGAGCGCGATGGCGTGGACTTGTCGAGCGTGATGCTGACCCACCACAACTTGAAGAACCAAGGCAAGCAGCAATTGAAGTTGCCAGGAAGTGAGTTCCCAGCGCTAGCCCCGATCACCGCTGCCGGCAGCGGCTCCATTCAGGAAAAGCAGAAAGCATACTTAATCGAGATCATCGAAAAGGTAAACGACCTTTTCAAAGGGGAGCTGACGGACAACGACAAGCTGGTTTACGTGAACAACGTTATTCGAGGCAAGTTGCTCGAGTCCAAGGTTTTGATTCAGCAAGCGCTCAACAACAGCAAAGAGCAATTCGCCAATTCGCCGGACCTCGATAATTCGCTGATGAACGCCATCATGGAAGCCCTAGATGCTCATAACCTGATGAGCAGTCAGGCACTGAGTTCCGAATCAGTCCGCAAAGGCTTGAAGGCGATCCTGTTGGGACCCGCAGAGCTGTATGAGTCGCTGCGCGAACAGCGATAAACATCCAGCTTCGGATTTCCACGTTGTACTGGCAACAGTCGACTTCGGAAATCAAGCTCGGATGTGTCTGGAAGAGAATTACGCAACAGGATTGGATTATTCAATGAAGTACTGCGTATCGACGTTGGTTTGAACGAAGGCACGCAACAAGGTGCGAGAGGACGCTATAGTGAGACAATTCGAATCGCTCGATTTGGGCATAAAAAAACCCTGGATTGTCAAGGAAAAACCTTAAAAAACCAGGGTTTTGGCGAAATGAGAGCGGAGAGACTTGAACTCTCGACCCAAGGATTAAAAGTCCTTTGCTCTACCGACTGAGCTACGCTCTCAATTTTTCACAAGTTTCCAAACGACTCACCTTTGGGCGATACCGAAATTCCACTGCCGTGCTTAACATGATGGTATCAAGGTCACCAAATTTTTGAAGGGGTTCGGTCGAATGGTTCTTTTTTCTCGCGATTCGCTTTTCGGCCTAAACAAACTCCCAAACCATAAGGGATTGCTCCATTGTTCGGTTAATAGCCCCCGTTTCGTCCACTTTCTTTTTTTGCCAATTCTTGTGGCTCTCGCCTGCATCCCCTCAGAAAAATGTTGGGCAGGGGCGTCCGCCAGCAACTGGGTAGTCGTCGTAAACGCGGATTCCCTTAATTCCCGTACGGTCGCCAATCATTATTCTGTCGAGCGAAACATCCCAAGCCGCAATGTCATCGTTTTGTCGAATGTCCCAAACTCGGATCAAATCACCGTCGACCAGTTTCGCGAACTGATATTGATACCGATTCTCAAAGAAATCGAATCGAGAGGCCTTGCCAAGCATATTCAAGGAATCGCCTACTCGGCCGACTTTCCGACCGCAATCGATATCCAGTCCGATATCGCAGCCGTTGAAAACAAGTCCCCTTACTTGACTCCCGTTGGCTCCATCAACGGCCTTACCTATCTCTTTCGAATGGTGCTGGCCAAAAACCCAGGGTACATAGGATTCGAAAGCAATTTCTTCGCTGCCCGACCCGCTGCGAGACTCCTGTCACCGCTCATCGGTTCGGAGGAACAAGCAAAAGAACTGGCAGAACTTATCAAAGCGTCACAACACGAGGAGGCGGCCAAATTCATCGAATCTCTCATGCTGCCCATCGACAAAGAGCTGACTTATCCGATGCTGGTTTTGTCCGCTCAGCAGTGGGCACTCGCAGGCAATGAAGCGGTCGCGATCAAACGGATCGAGCAAGCGATTCGAGCTGGCTGGTCCTACCGCGATCAAATCATGAATGATCCTTCCTTCGCGTCTCTCAAGGAGAACAAAGACTTTCAGCGGATCATCAAACGTTGCATAGACCAACCGTTTGAATATCTTCCAAGCCGTGGATTCGACTCACGAACTTACTACACGGCCAATACGCTAGGAGTTAAAGATCCCAAATATGGTGTTTCGTATTTAATGTCCATGGTACTTGCCGTCACTCGCGATCTGGGAAACACGAGGCCCGAATCGCTTCGAAATCTTCAGACGTCTATTGGTGCAGACTATACTTACCCGCAGGGTTCCTTCATTTACACCAAGACGGCTGACGTACGGACTACGTCGCGTCAAGGTAACTTTGAACTGGCGATACGCAATCTAAACGCTCGCGGCATGAAGGCTCGCGTTGTCGACGGAGTATTGCCCCCAAAAGGCGAGAAGTGTTCAGGGCTGATGATCGGTACACCGGATTTTTCTTGGTCCAAAAGTGGCTGCGCATTCCTTCCTGGTGCCATTGCAGACAACCTCACCAGCTTGGGAGGTGCCATGACGACCAACTCCCAGACCAAAGCGACCGAATTTTTGCGCTTCGGAGCCGCAGCCAGCAGTGGAGCGGTCACCGAGCCATACTCCATTCAAAACAAGTTTCCGCACCCAATGATACATGTCCATTACGTCGATGGGCTTACGGCCGCGGAAGCGTTCTATAGCTCGGTAACTTGTCCGTATCAATTGCTCATCGTTGGCGACCCGTTGTGCCAACCGTACTGCAAGCCGCCTCGATTCGCGGCTACGGCATCCAGCCCTTTCGTATCGGATAAGCAACCCCTGCGAGTGTCACTGGACGTCGATACATCCGAGCAATCCACGGAGCCCGAGTTGTTACAATGGATCATGGATGGCGTGCTCAGGAGACAAACACCATTCGACTCACAGCTTCAAATCCTATTTAATCCATCGGAGGCCGGTGCCCACGAAGTCAGGTTGGTAGCCTTGGCTGGCAAACCTCTTGAGAATCGATTCGAAAAATCATTTTGGGTTTCTTGCGGAGAGGCGAAAGACCAGTTGGTGCTCAAGGGACCGGCGAAATGGCGGTTTACCGAGAGAAAGTCATTATCGCTAGCCGTTGAAAACAACGAATCCACCAGTGAAGTTCGCATTTTGCATGATGCAGAGGTTGTTGGGACGATTGCACCCGGGAGTTCGACGTTGGAGTTGTCGACGTACCAACTGGGTTTGGGCCCAGTGCGTCTACAAGCGATGCGAACTGGGGCCGACGGGAGAGAGATCCAAAGCCTTCCGTTGGAGGTCCTGATCGAACCCTAGTGCCACTGATTGGAATTAACGTCGTACAGGAGACTACTCGTTCCCAGGCTCTGCCTGGGAACGCATTGGCCTGGAGGCTCCTGCCTCCTGAGTTCACAAACTAAGGATGCATTTCGGCGAGGCGGAGCCTCGCTTGCATTGAGTTACCAGGCAGAGCCTGGTCACTAGATTGCCCTGGTCACTAGATTGCACAGTGCAACAAAACTTGCAATCCGCGCCATTAGACACAGCCGGCAAAAGTCAAAGTAGTAGGTCGGCACATTGCATGTGCCGTCCACCTAGAATCCTGGCAAAAGCTGGACTGCGAACGGCACGGCAGAGCGTGCCTGTTGTACCGTTTGTCGGCTGTGTCTTGCGACTTTACGCCTAAGGTCTGTTCTGTGTTATAATCGTTTGTGCCTGCATAAATTTTTTAAACTGGATCAATGGATCAATGGAGCGGTTGTCGCCATGTTAACGTTTGTTGGAAAAGGGTCGGCTCAAACTTGTAATGGAATCCACCGTCGCGATTTCCTTCAAGCCGGTACGCTTGGGGCAATTGGACTTGGATTGCCACAGTATCTTGCTGCGATGGAGGCAGGCAAGGTCGACCCAAGCAAGAGCAAACGGTCCGCCATTATGATCTTCAATCTTGGCGCACCGAGCCAGCTCGACACGTTCGACATGAAGCCGGATGCACCATCGGAAATTCGCGGCCCGTTTCAGCCAATTCCGACTAATGCGAGCGGGGTTCAGATTTCCGAGATACTTCCTCTGCATGCGAAAGTTGCGGACAAGTTTTCGATTGTGCGTTCGTGTTTCCATCGAGGTGCAGCGGTTCACGACGCTGGCTGGCAGATTATGCAAACGGGTAGGCAATTTGCTGGTGGTGTCAATACGCCGCACGTTGGATCGGTTGCCAGCTATATGCTTGGGCGACGATCGGATCTGCCTCCGCATGTGGTGTTGCCGGAGACAATGGGGCGTGGTGGTGGCAACTTACCGAACGGTCAAGCTGGAGGCTTTTTGGGCAAGGCGCAGGATCCGTTTGCGCTCATGGCGGACCCATCCAAAAAGGACTTTAAGGTACCGGACCTTTTGCCTCCAGACTCCATAGGCACGGCCCGTATCGATCGTCGACGCCGCATGCGTGATGTGGTCGACTCCACGGTTAAAAATTTCGAAGCGAGCGAATCCGCAAAGATGATGGACGATAACTTCCAATCGGCCTATCGTCTCATGACCAGTCCTGAAGCTCGGAACGCTTTTGACTTGAGCAAAGAGCCTGAGTCGGTCCGCGAACGATATGGAATGCACCGATTCGGCCAATGTTGTTTGCTTGCGCGACGACTGGTGGAAGCGGGCGTGCGGTTCGTAACGATCAACACGTTTCTGACCGTTTTCGATGAGATCAGTTGGGATATTCACGGCAGCAAACCCTTCACCTCGATCGAAGGCATGAAGAATGTGGTGGCTCCGATGTATGACCAAGGCTATTCGGCATTGATCGAGGATTTGCACCAGCGAGGAATGCTGGACGATACCATGGTTTGCAATTTGGCAGAGTTTGGACGCACACCCAAGGTCAACCCAGCGGGTGGCCGAGATCATTGGCCACAGTGTTTTTCCGTGTATTTTGCAGGCGGCGGTGTGCAGGGAGGACGCATTGTAGGCGCGAGCGATCCAATCGGGGCTGTACCGGTAGATCGACCGACTGAGCCGCCCGAGGTAGTCGCAACCATCTTTCATTCCTTGGGTCTGAATCTAGAAAGCCACTTACCAGGCCCTGCTGGCAGGCCATTTCCGCTGGTGGACTTCGGATACCGCGAGATCAAAGAACTGTTCTAAGTCTATTCGCAGCAGGATGATACGAATTTCATCCGAATTCTTGGCCTGTCAATTGCACTAGCCAAAACGCCCTAAGTTGCTGACAATTCTGGACTTAATGTTAATTCCGGAACTGATGCCCTCTTAGGCGAGCGACCGATTAGTGGACAGAAAATTAGACAGAAAATTAATTGCGTGGTTACTTATCTGCGTTTCGATGTTTCTGCTGTTCAACAGTATGCAACGAAACAAAGAACTTGCACGCTTGGAACAAGAAAAGCAAACCCAGCTTGCGGAAGAAGTCAAGTCAAAGAAGCTCAAAGAGACCAAAGAGACAGCCGAACGACTGGTCAAAGAGGATCCAAATTTCGTCTTGCCGTTGGAGCCGCCTCGCGAGCGGTCTACCTTGGGCAGCATGGACGCAAACGACAAGTATCCGTTTTTGGTAACGCTGGACAATCGCGGTGCGGCCATCGAACGCATGGAACTCGTTGCGCAAAGAGTCCCAGATAGATTCGACTACCGATCGCTTCGAACCCGAGAGCGTGAAGGATACCTTGGTTTTTTGGCGTTAGAGGAAACTGCGGTTTCGTTGAATGTCAAATCGGTTCCCAAGGGTTCGGCGGCCGCGAAAGCAGTTTGCACTGAGGATGCTTCCTTGGTTGGACTCCAAGTGGGGGACAAAATTGTCGGCTGGGATGATTTGTCGGGTGCACCATTGCTATTCAAGCTCGAAAGACATTTGCGAAGCCAAGGTCCGGGTCGCACTATTGAGCTCAAGATTCAGCGAGATTCATCCGCTGAGGAAGCGGATTCCGAGCAAACCAATGCACCCGGGAAACTGCTCACCTTTGTCTGTACGCTGACGGAACGACCGCTCGATGTGCTCCGAGCCGAAGACGATTTTAAATGGGAGCAGGTCAATGGAAACGATCCGGTCGCGTCGTGCGCTACGACGCTGGCCTCTGTCGACAAAGTATCGATAGAGGAGGGGGAACGCTCGATAACTGGACTCGAAAAGACTCTTAAAGGCAATTGGAACGTAAAGCGACTTTACATGGAGCAAGGGATGGGCGTGGAGTACACCATCGCTTTGCAAGAGTATTTGAAACTCTCAGGGGTGAAAGCCAACTTGGAGTTAGTGAAACAATATCGACTGCTACCGACGACATCCTCGGGTAACAGCAGGGATCCCAAAGTTCGCGAACATCACATCGAGCTCACAACGATTGTCCGAAACCTGGACGACCAACCGCACAGCATTTCGATTCGGCAAGAGGGATTGAACGGCATTTCGCTGGAGGGCTGGTGGTACCCTACCAAGATCTCGCCGTTTTTCTTCAATGCTGCGGGGGCCCGAGATATCATTGTTGGCGATGGATTCAAAAGCCATTCGCTCTTTACAACACGAAGCATTGTGTCGCATGCTATCAGTTTTCCGTCGGATCCGGAGATGCCTTTGTTCGGTCGTGCGGACAATCTGGCAAAACGCAGTGTGAACTACATGGGATTGGATACGCAATCCTTCACGGCGGCCATGCTGCCCGGAACGCGTGAAGCGAGTTCGATGAGCAACCTGATGCGAGGCAAAGCGACGGTGCACAACTCTGTTTTTACCGATCCAATCAAATTGCCATCGTCCAAGCAACAAGCGACCAACGTGGGCTTCTGGTTTGAAACCGATGTCAACACCATTCCAGCGAAAGGGGAATGGAAGCTCGATTATCAGATCTTTGCAGGTCCAAAGCATCCAGAACTTCTATCTGCATACAATTTGGACGAAGCCATTGAGTATGGTTGGCATATTTTCGGTTTCTTTGCAAAGCGACTTGGTTGGATATTGCATGCTTTCTATTGGCTAACAGGAAACTTCGGAATCGCGATCATCATGCTGACGGTACTGGTGAGATCATGCATGTTTCCTGTGAGTCGCAAAATGGCTCTCAATGCGCAAAAGATGCAATCGGTTCAGCCTCACTTGGCAAAACTCAAAGAGGGCTTAAAAGAAGATCCTCGCAAGATGATGGCCGCTCAACAGATGTTGATGAAGAAAGCGGGCATCAATCAATTTGCAGGCTGCCTGCCAGCGTTCATTCAGCTTCCCATCGTGATTGGGCTTTATCGGTGCGTGTCGGTTGACGTTGGGCTTCGGCAGCAACCGTTGATACCTGGTTGGGATTGGTGCTCCAATCTCGCTGGACCAGACATGTTCATGGATTGGCAGTCGTGGATGCCTGAGTTTATTGCGGGTCGAGGTTCAGGTTGGTTCGGTCCGTATTTGAACATACTTCCGATCGTAACCATTACGTTGTTCATCATTCAGCAAAAAGTCCTTATGCCCAAGGCAACGGATGAGCAAACGCGGATGGCACAGCAGATGATGATGGTCATGACTGTCATGATGGGAGTCTTGTTCTTTAAGGTGCCAGCTGGCCTTTGTATCTACTTCATCACTTCGTCGACATGGTCCTTGGTTGAGCGTTTCTTGATCAAACGCTTTACGCCCAAGACATCGATGGTGGATTTGCCGGAAAACACCGCGAATGACATCCTTAATGCGCTTGCCAAGGGTACTGCGCCGCAACAACTGCGGACGAACAACGCCGGTTCGACAGAAGACAGGCCAAAACCAAAGGCGCCGAAGCCACCCGAATCGCTGACCGAATTATGGGAAAACTTGTTTGGCAAGAAGCCTGAAGCGGTGACTCAGCCAAGCGAAAACAGCAAGCGTTCACAAGCCAGTGCGACACAACGAAAAGCCAAGCGAACGAAAAAGAAGTAAGCATTGAATCTACTTCATTGTTTAGCCGAGAAACCTGAACGATCCGCCGGTCAAGCCGGCGGGATTCCAAAATACCGTTGTTTGAGCCCGCGAGGCTCAGCTTGCTCACGGTAGCAAATAATTTGTGGATGCGTCCATCACCCCCAATTTGGAACAAATTCTCACAAAAGATCAGGCAATGTGTCGAAAAAATGATGGGGATGTTGAAGGAATTTGACTTAAAAACATTCATTGGACTTGTCCAATTGGCGTTCACACCGGTAAACTTACGCTCCGAAATTTATCGACGGCTGATCCCACTCGCCAAAGTGGCGGAATCGGCAGACGCGCTGGACTCAAAATCCAGTGTCCTTAACAGACGTGTGGGTTCGATTCCCACCTTTGGTATTGCCAGCTTGTCGATAAATGCGGGGGTTTTTGCTTCTATCTTTGATCGCTAGATATTTATCACGTATGCCAACCATCAATCAATTGGTTCGAAAGAATCGCGTTGTTCAGCGTAAGGGGACAAAAAGTCCTGTTCTCGAACAGTGCCCACAAAAGCAGGGTGTTTGTTTGTTAGTTCGAACCATGACGCCTAAGAAGCCCAATTCAGCGTTGCGTAAGATTACGCGTGTTCGCTTGAGCAATGGCAAGGAAGTGACGGTCTATATCCCAGGTGAAGGTCACAACCTGCAGGAGCACTCGATCGTTCTGGTCCGCGGTGGCCGAGTTCGCGATCTGCCAGGTGTTCGCTACCAAGTGGTTCGCGGTAGTCGCGACACACTGGGTGTCGTTGGCCGTAAGCAGTCACGCAGCCGGTATGGCGCGAAGAAGGCTTAGTTTAGTTTCTCTCCTCATTCCAACCGATTTCAACGACCGTTTCTAAACTATGGGCAAAATCACTGCATCCCGCACTAGCCTGCGACCTGACCCACGCCACAACTCATTGCTGGCATCCAAGTTCATCAATTGCCTAATGTACGATGGCAAAAAGACCACCGCTCAAGGCGTCTTCTACGGTGCGCTCGAAGAGATCTCCGAAAAGATCAAAGATAGACCCGCCATTGAGGTTTTCGAGCAAGCCATCGAGAACGTAAAACCATACATCGAAGTGCGATCGAAACGAGTGGGCGGTGCTTCGTACCAAGTGCCAATGCAAGTTAATAAGAATCGTCAACAAAGTTTGGCATTCCGATGGGTATTGACCGCCGTTCGGGACAAAAAAGGCCGCGCGACACACCAGAAGCTTGCAGACGAACTAATGGCAGCTTACCGCAAAGAAGGTACCGCGATCACCAAGCGAGAAAATACTCACCGAATGGCGGATGCGAATAAAGCCTTCGCACACTTTGCTTGGTAGTTTTTCAAGTTTCTTGAATTCGAAAACTCAGAAAAGTCCTCTTGGTAACGAGAGGACTTTTTTCGTATGAGGAGAGCTTTTCTTGAGAGCCGTTTTGCAAAGAGTCCTGTCAAGTAACGTCGAAGTGGATGGCCAAATCGTCGGCGAGATCAAACAAGGATGGTTGGTACTACTCGGTGTTGGACGGGGCGATACTCGCGAGATCGCCGAGTACGTCGCCGATCGGTGTGTGAAAGTACGCGCATTCTCGGACTCGATGGGCAAGATGAATTTGAGTGTCGGCGACGTTGGTGGATCGATGCTGGTCGTTAGCCAATTCACACTCTACGGCGATTGCATACGGGGGAGACGCCCAAGTTTTGATGGAGCTGCGTCTTCCGAAATCGCCAAGGATCTCTATGAGTTTTTTTGTGCGTCTATCCGGTCAAAAGGGGTGCCGACTCAACAGGGTGTATTTCAAGCGGACATGCGAGTCTCGCTCGTCAATGACGGACCTGTAACGCTGATCATTGAAAAGAGTGCATAGAAATAGGGCTGGGGATGAGGGGCTACCTTGGGCCCTGCTATTGTTTGGGTTTCTCTCCGATTATGAGTTCTTCCCCTTCGGCAAGTTCGCCCTCGACAAGTTCCGTGTAGCGATTGTCCGAAATGCCTGTTCGGACTTGTTTGGCTCGCAAAAAATTTCCTTCGGCGATCCAGACATAACGTGTGTTCTTGGCCTTGCTCGCGTCCGCCTTTTCGTCGGCCGACATCTGTTTGGCCGTGTCGGTAACCGCTTGTTTCTGATCCTCGACACCATCGAGAATCTTGCGGTCGTCCGGATGGACTTGCAATCGGGGTGGATAAAATCGCAGTGCCGAATTCGGGATTTTGAGGATGTCTTCGCGTTTGTTGATTTGAAACGACAGGTTGGCTGTCATGCCCGGCATCAGTTTCATATCGGCGTTCGGTGTTTCGACAATCACAGGATACGTAATGACATTTTGCTGTTCGGTACTGCTCATTCGAACTTGAACGATCTTGCCTTGGTCAAAGAGTTCGTCCGGATAGGCGTCGACGGTGAATCGCACGACTTCGTTCTCGGCTTTGGCTTTTTGAATCATTCCGATGTCCGCTTCGTCGACCGAGGCGTAGATGTGCATCCGCTTTTCCATCTCTGGGGCGATGACAAACATCTCAGGTGTTTGAAATTGCGAAGCAAGCGTTTGCCCAATATCGATCTTTTTCTCGATAACGATCCCATCGCATGGCGCTAGAATTTCGGTGTATGCCAGGTTGGCTAGGGAGTTTTCCAGTTGGGCTTTGGCTTGCTCCACGTTGGCATTGGTAACCGACAATTCCGCATCGCGGGTCATTCGCATAAATCGGAACTGATCCATTTCAGCGTCCGAAATAAACTCACGTGTAACCTTCTTGAGTTCCCCGCCTCGCCGTTCGTCATTCAGTGCCTGCTGCAACATGGCGTCGGCTCTTGCCACTTCGGCCTCACGCGTTTTGAACACGGCTTGGTCTCGTGCCACAGTTGAGTTGTAAACTCGAGCGTCAATGCGAGCCATCAATTGCCCTTCCTTGACAGGGCTATTGTAGTCTACGTTCAATTCTAGAATCGGCCCGCTAACCGAAGCGCCAACACTTACTCGTCGGACGGGTTCTACTTTTCCAGTGGAGTTGACCGATTGAACGATGCTCCCTTTGACGACACTTTGGGTTCGCCATTTAATTTTGTTGCGTTCATCCAAATACGCTTTTGCGGGTCCATACGATGCGAAGCCAATCGCCCCCAAGACTCCCACTACCGCTAACACCTTAAGCAATGTTTTCATAAGTTCTTGTTTGTCGACTTGCGACAAGTAATAAAGTGATACCGGCCATGATGGAAAGCCCCCCGCCAACGAGCCACAGCATGGGCAAATGCTTTGTATCCGCCCCAAACCACTTCGTCAGCTCTGTTTCTCCGATTCTAGACATCCCGAAAACAAGCCCGTTGTGAAGAGCGTGCAACAAAATGCAAGGCCAGAGAGAATTCGTTTTGATGGCAACCCATCCGAGCGCAAACCCTAGGATAAGCGTTGGCAGAAGTTTCTCTACGGAAAGAATGTTTCCCGCGATCACATGGAATAGGCCGAAAAGAATGGAGGTGTACAGGACACTCCGAAAGGGTGCCTCTTTAGATCGAAAGGCTGAAAGCGCGAATCCTCGGAAAAAAAACTCTTCCGCAACTGCGGGTGCCACTGCCCCGGTTAGCAGCACCAGCCAAAACGGAATCAATAGAAATGTATCCTTGAGCTTTGTCCGCTCTTCTTCGCTCAAATGCGAAGCTAAACTCCAGTTTTCAAACAACAAATACGATTCAAAGGCGACCATCCATAATCCTGAGCTCAATAAGAGGACCGAAACAAAAAAACCGAGCGATCTCGCAACCTGCATTCCTATTGAATCGAGTGGATCTGCAAATGACTTTAATCGAAAGGTCGTTGCCAAGTCCAGTCGACGATACCAAGCAAACGCCAATGGTAGCAACATAAACAGGATGACTAAAAGAACGGCTTGGAAGGACATGGCTGAGTCGGCTCGCAAATCCAGCATCCCACCTAGGTTGGAGGCAATAAAGAACACGGGAAATAGAATCGCCAAAAAGATCGCCAGTTCACCGATGGTTGGTAGCAATCGAGTCTTCTTTGGACGACCAAGTAATTCTGCCCATGTCTCTTGCGATCCAGATGTGGCTGCCTCAGCTCCAAACAATCGCGACGCAACCACCAAGGTTGCACCAGCATAAATAATGGTGGAAAAGACAGCCGCAAAGGCAGGAGCCAATTCGGATTGCCCCGTCATGATATCGCGGGAGAGCAATAATATGTTTACCAAGGGAACGATCCCAAGCAAGGTGGTAAACTGCACATTGGGCATCAAGGTCACGAGTCCCGGTCCCAAGGACAAGAGCATCACGGGAATCAGATACGCTTGCGCTTCTTTGAAGCTGCGAGCAAAGGAGCACAATGCCAACAGAATTGCGCTAAAAAATGCCGCAAAGATAACCAAGAGCGGCAATATCTGAATCAGGATCCAAAGCGAGAATCCTTGCTTGCCGAATATGGCTTGCCCGAGCCCACCAAACGAAAGCGTTATCCATGTGGCAAACAGATTCGCAAGGGCTGTCAAAATTGCGACGACTACGACCGCAACATACTTGCTTAAAAGCAATGCAAAGCGCGGCGCAGGTGTCGCAATGAGTGCCTCCATTGTTCCGCGTTCGCGTTCACCTGCGGTCAGGTCGATGGCGGGATAAACAGCACCCGTGATTGTCATGAGAATCAAGACCAACGGGATAACGCCTGCGATCGATGCGGCTGGGTCAAGTCGTTGACCAATCCCATTCGCTTTCATTTGAACGACTGCGGGCAAGCGAGCGTTGATCCGTTGGCGGACGGACTCAAACTGATTATCGTTTAACAGTTGCAAGGCTCGTCGCAACTCGGACATAGCCGATTCGCTTCTCAGGTCCCCTTGTCGAAACTCCACCTGGACCTGATAGGATGGAAACGTTTCCCGCTCGAATGCCACCGACTCTACGTCTAATTTCGAGATGGCTAAGTCAATTTGAGCGTCCCCCAACGCAGAAGCTAGGCTTACTTTTTCGACGATTACGATGCTGAATCCAACGTGGTCGGCTGAAACTGCAATCGCATTTTTGTTGTCTTCGGAAGGAACCGTTGATTTATTAGTCGATTCATCGCTCCGAGTGATCTTAATGGGTGAACTGATTCCAATCTTGTTGACGCGTCTTGCTTCCATCAGCAGGTTTTGAACTCTCTGCGCTGTCTCTTCGTCTTGCGTTCCCAGGAGAAAAGCGTATTCCGGCTCCGCTTTTGAGATGCCACCTACGATCAAACGTTGCAGCGCCATGCTCAAGAGTGGATAAACGAGAATCGGCATCAACACCAACGTGATAATCGTACGTCGATCGCGAAGACTTTCTCTCAATTCCTTCAGACAGAGTCGCCATAATCGACCGTTGTTCAAATATTCTTTCATGCAGCTTGCGACTATTCGTTAGTAGTAATGACCATCCGTGCCGGGTCGACTGGTTCACCATCGACTGGTCCGCTGATGAGCCCAATGAAGATGTCAACCAAATGTTGTTTGCCTGTCAGCTTTTGCAACTCTTCCAGTGTTCCTTCGAACTGCAAGTTACCTCGATGCAGTAAGCCAAATCGATCGCAAACGCGTTCGGCTTCATCAAGTCTGTGTGTTGATAGCAATACCGACTTGCCGCGTTCCTTGAGCAGATCGATAAATCGAAAAACGGTTTGACTACCGACAACATCTAGACCTCGGGTAGGTTCGTCAAGCAACATTACGGGCGGATCATGCATCAGGCCCCGAGCTAGCGTAACTCGCTGCTTTTGACCCGTGCTGAGCGTACTGCAACGTTGATCGAGAAATCGACCGATATCGAGCAGTCTCGCCAATTCCTCAAGTCGCTCTCGGGCCACCTGGAGGTCGACTGCGTAGAGATCGGCGAAGTACAATAACATTTCGCGGACAGTGAGCCACGGGTAGACTCCGTCGTTGGTCGAAATCAATCCGATGTGCTTGCGCATCTCCGTGGTTTGCCCATCCGATCGCATGCCGCAGATTTCGACGTGTCCGCTGTCGGGCTCAAGCAAACCCATCACCATCCGCAACGTGGTTGTTTTGCCAGCTCCGTTGGGCCCAAGAAGTCCATAGACTTCCCCGTCCGAAACCTGGAAGGAAAGGTTATTGACAGCAATCAGCGGCGTACCCCGCACGTTAAATTGCTTTGTCAAATTCGTAGCCGAAATCATTCCAAGATCATTTCGAGGGAACCGAGGGAAACAAGTACCGTTCATTACCTCCAGCTCAGTATAAGCAGAGACCAACCCATCGTGATGGGAGGTTCAATCAAAACCGCGAATTGTTCACGCTTCTCTATGAGGCGAATCCAACGCACCGGGGTCCGATTTGGACACACCCTGATTCAATTCCTTTGTGTCCTCGGTTTCGGGTGACGACAAATCGACTTTGGCATAGATATCCGCGAGTCGCAGCCGGCAGTCAATCGACAGCAAGTTGACGCTTTCCTCGAGTTGTGATAATTCGGTGAGCAGCCAGCGATTGTTTGGTTCTCGCATGTAATGTTCAACCATCACACGGTCTTGCGACACTAACAAATAGTCCTTCAACGACGGGATTCGACGATAGTGCGCGAATTTCTTCCCTCGGTCGTAGCTTTCGGTCGATTCGCTTAGGACTTCGACGATCGCTTGTGGGTTTAGCAAAGTATCTACGAAGTCGTCTTCAAACTTTGGCGATTCGCAAGTTGCAACAACATCTGGATAAGTATACAGGCCGCTTAAGCTAACCTTGACCCGCATGTCGTTCGAGTACGTTTCGCAGGGACGATTGTCGAGAGCCTCACTGATTCGGCGAGCAATGTTGAGTGTGATCAAATTGTGTTTCCGGCTGGCGCCGGTCATCGCAAACATTTCACCTTGGTAGAATTCACTTCGAAATTGCGAACGGCGTTCGAATGCCAAGTATTCTTCGGCGTTTAGAAAGTGTTTTGGAATGGATGACACGGTAAATCCTCTGTTTCGTCTTCAATCCGCGGCCGGACGCAATTGACTCGATGCATTATACCAGCGATCGCCTGAGGGCTACGTGAAAACGATCTAGTGCAAAACGCTTTTATATCTTGCCAAACGTTCTCGAATACCGGGGATAATTCGGGCCGCGTTGGTGTGATAAATCTTTTCCAAAATGGCCTCGTCCAATGCGATCCCATAAATGCGCCAATCTCCTTGAGGGGGAGGCGTCTTTTCCGAATACGGGAAGTATTCGTCGAAAGTCTCAAGGAATCGCCAATAAAGCCGCAGTCGTGCTTCTGGCCATGGCCCGTCCGTGCCAAACAAGATTCGATCTTGGTATTTTTGGAAGAATCGCTTGGAAGTATAGGGTTGTCTTCCCAATTCATTGATCCGCGAGGCAAATTCGACGACCAAATTTGGATAAAGCTCTAACCATTCTGCAAGTTCAACCAGATTCTCAGCATCGTTGCCAAAGTGAGCCGCGATAAACGTCGTCGTCGCATGTTTCGCAATAACTCGATTCCTGGCATCATGAAGTTCTTTTCGAGACGGGAATTGAGGACCCGCAAACGACCAATCGGGGTGGACGTTTAGTTCTCCGAACCGTTCATTGTTTGGCGTAACGGCTTCGAAGAACGCGCCAGGGTCTGCGCTGTGCATGATGACCGGCAAACCTAGTTCGCCACAGGCTTCCCAAATTGGGTCCCATCTTGGATCGTCAATTGCGATGAGAGTGCCATCCGCGTTGCGATATCGAAGTCCAAAATCCTTGAAGAACTTTACGCCGGATATCTGTTCATGGCCTGCGGATTCCTTGAGTTTTTCTACGATTCGGCGAACGAATCCCGGTTGATTGCAAGCCCAGGTTTCAGGCTTTTCAACATCTCCCGTTTCTCGGAAGTCAATGTTGGCAAAAACCACAAATCGGTCGCGATATTCGCTCCACAAAAATTTGCAATGCTCGTCGAGTCGAGCGAAAAGTGTTCCATCCAGCGAAACAGAAACGGCTATGTTGTTTCGATCCATCATTTCCACGTATCGCTTGAGCAACTCGGGATCGTGCTTACCCTTGACGAAAAAATGGGTATGGACGTCAACGACGGGAGACGATGCGCGCAAGACGCTCGTTGATTGGACGACCAGTTGCGAGTGGACCGCTCCTTCGTTCGGTATTGTGTCCGTTTGTTGCTCGATCGATGGAAATTGGGATGAGTCTGATTCGACATGAAGGGCTTGTTCGCATCCTGCGACGAGACAAAAATAAAGGAGAGTGCCTGCGAGCGATCCGAATCGTTTTGCATTGGCAGGGCAGAGTGCACTGGCTCGTTTCATGGGGTGTTCCTGAGTGAGAATCTGTCGGAGTGATTTAAACCAGGACGCTAGCCTTGTACGGCTCGAAAACCATGGGATCTTAGCCATTCTGAGTCTTTGCAAATCGGAAGTTCATAGGCAAATATGGATACATATGCTACCAAAATTGCTCCCATCGCGTACTTAAACCTGCAACAGATGGGAAACGGACTCAGTCTCCGCAATTCGGGTATCGATGATGTGCTAAGATAGTCTAGACATTTCAAAAAACCTTAGGAACCAGGATATGGATCGTAGCAAAATCGAGTCTTACACAACTGGCGGTAGCGAGTTGGTCAAAGCCTACTCGGGTTTGAGCCAAGCGCACCTGCATGCCAGGCCCGCAGATGGTTCGTGGACGCTGCATCAAATTGCCATCCACATGATGGACAGCGACTTGATTGGATCCGATAGACTAAAGCGAATCGCTTGTATGGAAAACCCGCTCCTGTGCGGCTACGACGAAACTGCATTTTGCTTGTTGCCGGGTACCGATCAACTCAACGCCTTTGTTGCCTGCGAAATGTTTCAAAAAAACCGGATGATGACAGCTACGATACTGCGAGCCTTGCCCGATTCTGCTTTCCTGCGAACCGGCATTCATACCGAAAGCGGGAAGACAACACTTGAGCACATGTTGGAAAAATACATTGAACACTTGCGGCATCACTTGGTTTTCATCGGCAAGAAACGTCGGCAACTTGAAACCGCCAGCAGTTCTGCCCCTATGCCAACGAGTGACCACGCATGATACGACGGAGCATACCTAATTGGCTTTTTTGGCTGCTCTCCATCGGTGGGATAGCCGTGTTGTTGACATGTTACGAACTTGTTTCGGCTCGCCAGACTCGCATCAATCCGTTGCAAACAACGATCCCGTCCTTCGAGAAACTAAGTGAGGGGCTCAGGCAGATCTTTCGTCCTCAGGGCTTGCCTGAGAATCCAAAGCCCCCCATGTTTTGGGTCGATATGCGTGCCACGCTTTGGCGACTGGTGCTTGGTATGGGTGCGGGGGTCGGGCTCTCTATCGTCGTGGGAGTCTTGATGGGTGCCTACCGTTGGATCGAAGCTCCGTTAAGACCCGTCTTTATGTTTCTGTCGAAGATTCCGCCTACCGCCATGATGCCGATTTACTTTGCGGTTGTCGGGACCGATCAAAAAATGTTTGCTTCCATGGTTGCGTTAGGTATCTTCTTTTCCATGACGCAGTCGATCTACCAAGCAGTTCGGCAAGACGTGACGGACGAAGGGATCAACAAGGCGTATACGCTTGGCGCCTCGGAGTTTGAAATAATTTACGACGTGATCTGGAAACAGATCTTGCCAAAAGTCATCGATAGTATCCGCTTGCAGATTGGGCCTGCCATGGTCTTCTTGCTAGCGGCCGAGATGGTGGTCGGCAATGCGGGCTTGGGCTATCAAATTCGCATGCAATCTCGCATTTTGAATATGAGTGTCGTCTACGTGTACTTGGCGATTCTTGCGATCATCGGATTGGCGGCCGAATGGAGTCTTGCAACGCTGAGACGCACGCTTTGCCCTTGGTTTGTCGAGTAACCATCCCCTTCAAGGTCCAATCTGTGAGCCAATACGCATTAGAAATTAAATCGCTCAGTCATGTTTTCGGTTCCTATCGTGTGCTTAACAACATTAATCTGCAAGTGTTGCCGGGCCAGATAGTTGCCATGGTCGGGCCTAGCGGGTGCGGCAAAAGCACCTTGCTCAAGGCGATTTTGGGGACCGATGCACCCACCTCCGGCGAAATACTCACCGATGGCGTGCCTGTTCGTGGACCAAACCGACACGTTGGCATCGTATACCAACACTATTCCCTCTACGATTTTTTGACGGCGGAACAAAACGTCAGTTTTGGACTCAAGCTCGACGAAACCACGATATGGATGCGGTTTCTCATGACGCGAAAGTACTTTGCCAAACGCAGAGAACAAAATGCCAAGGCTCAAGAGTTTCTTCATCGCGTTGGGTTAGGCAACGCATGCGGGAAATTTCCTCGCGAAATGTCCGGTGGCATGAAACAGCGAGTGGCTGTCGCGCAAGCCTTCATCATGCGGCCGAAAATTGTGCTGCTCGACGAGCCCTTTGGAGCGTTGGATGAAGCCATGCGAGAGGAACTGCAAATGATGCTCCTGCGCTTCTACCAAGAGAACTTAATCGCCAAAAAAGAAGGCCGACGTCCAGAGTACACAATTCTCATGGTTACGCACGAATTGAATGAAGCGATTTACGTCGCGGACAGAGTAATTGGCCTTTCGCGATTCTACAATGAGGGCGATCAAGGAGCTGCCATTGTGTACGATCGACCGTGTCCCGTCTTTTCACCGGACGATCCTCGCGACTTTTCGAAATTCGTGAAACAACGCGATGAACTTCGCAAAGCCGTTTTCGATGAGAGCTACGTCAAGGATAGGGATAAGTACGTGACCTTTTGGAAAGAACTATCCGAGCTGGCAAACGATGCGGCCAAAGCATAATCCAATGCGACCAGGCATGGTACTTCCGGACGGAGATCATCGCCAACAGGAGACTTTTCTTGCCCATGTTGAACGCTTTTCGTTCTTTTCGGCAGACTTGCGAATTGGAAAAATGGACTCGTTTTGTTAGAGATCAGCGAGAGGTGTCCAAAAAGAGTCCATTTGTTTGACGAAATGACGAGTGAGCAATCGGAGGAGTTATACTTAACAAGTCGCTCTTTCGTGTCCTGTAAACTTCAATTGCGTGTCCAAACAATGACTACGGTTTCTTTTCGGTTTCGAGTGTTGTTGATTGTTGTTTCTTTAAATGGGTTCCTATCGGCGTTTTCTTCTGAAAAAGGGTATTCGCAATCCTCGGAGCCAACTACGGCACTTGCAAACTCATCCGAAGCCGAGCACTGGTTCGGATGGCTGATAACTCCCAAGCAGCAACTTCGAACGATTATCCATCTCAAGCGAGGCAGCGACCGCCAACCCATGTCCGCCACGATTGTCAGCCCTGACCAATCACCTGACGAACTGCCGCTGGTGGACTTCGTCATCAATTCGACTGGAACTTGGCAGTTCAAGCTAAATAATCCAATCAATCCGGACCTCTCTGCAACCTTTGAGGGGAAACAGACTTCGAACGATCAAGTCGTTGGGGACTTGACGCAATCGGGGGAAAAACTGCCTTTAAAGCTGGACAAAATCGAAGAGATTCCAGTTGAAACCCGCACTTCTCTCGGTGCGGATTCGGTTTGGTTGGGAACGCTCAATCTCGTCGTGAAGAAAATGGATGTGAGGTTCCGCGTTTACAATCAGGCCCCGTTCGCAACTCCGGAGGAACCTAGAATACTCTTTGATTCATTGAGCGAAAAAATTGTTGGGATACCGGCGGTCGGCAAAAAAGAAGATGGCCCTAACGTTTCGTTCGAAATAGAACTGATCAAGGCAAAATACACTGCCAAGTTAAACGAAGCCGGCGATGAAATGACAGGACGCTTTGTGCAAGGGCCAGTTCCAATCCCTTTAACGATGAAGTTGCAGGTGGAAGAGACCACCGAGAAATCTGCGAATGCCAATCCTCAGATCAAAACGGCAGATCCGATTAGCCAGGAACAAAGATCTGCGAAAACGAGAAAGGGAAATGAGTCGGACACTCCGAAAAAGCCGAAGATTGCGAGTTCGCCATTTTTCGTTGAGACCGAATTCCAGGTCACTCACAGCATCGTAAAGCAGAAGTCCAAACCCAAGGACAAAGCGACAGGGGAGTCAGCACAAAAATCGGGAATCACTTTGGCAGGCACTTTGACGGTTCCGCGAGCCAGGGCGGGGAGCGAGCCCAAGCGTTACCCAGCCGTCATCATGGTTACTGGGAGTGGACCTCAGGACCGAAACGAAACGATCGGCAGGCACAAACCCTTCGAAACCATTGCGCACTTTTTGGCAAAGAACGGAATAGCATCGCTGCGCTACGATGATCGAGGGGTTGGAGCAAGCACAGGTGAGCACCTAACGGCAACATCCGAAGACTTCGCTCGGGATGCACTGGCAGTCTGGAAACATGCGGCCACACTTTCCGAGATCGACCCGGAGAGGATCGGGATACTGGGTCATAGCGAAGGTGGATTGATCGGCCCGATGGCGGCGGCCTGGGAGCCTGGCGTCGCGTTCCTGATCTTGTTGGCCCCGCCGGGCCTGACGGGTGCAGATGTTCTGAGCACGCAAATCGATCGCATGTCGGAATTGCAAGGTATGAGCGAAGAAGATCGCATCGCCACGATGAGTCTGCAGCAAGAGCTTCAAGATATCGCGGGCGGATACTTTGTGAGCGAGACCGCAACGCGAAATGCAATACGGGCGGCTGTCAACAAAAATTGGGAAGGCCTCAAGAATCTTGCCCTGTCGCAAGATCCTCTGACGGATCTAAGTCAAGTAAAACAACAACTGACTAGCACTATCGAGCAGCAGTTTCAACAACTGCGAATGCCTTGGTATCGATTTTATTTGAATTACGACCCGTCAATGAATTGGATGTTGATACGATGCCCAACACTCGCCATTTGGGGAAGCAATGATGTGCAAGTGCTCCCTGAAATCAATCGAGCCGAAATTTTCCGCTCGGCAGCTCGAAACGTTGACCTGACAGCAACACTGGAAGTCTTGCCTGGATTGAATCATTTGTTGCAGACGAGCGAGACAGGTCTGCCCAGCGAGTACGATCAGATTGAGGAAGATATTTCGCCGACGGCACTGAGCTCGATCCTTCGCTGGGCCGAAGAACAAGGGTTGGTGGAAGCTGGCAATTAGGCCGATTGGGCAACGAACCCCTGGGTTTAGGGCTTGTTGATTTAATGGTAACCCGAGGCGTAACGGCTTGTTGCTTTAACGGTAGGACGGACTTCCTAGTCCGTCGAATTCCACCTTGACGGACTTGGAAGTCCGTCGTGTCGCCCTTACTCACTTCATTAAAGCAACAAGCCGGTTAGCGAGGGATTGCAGTCAAAGCCTCGCTTAAGCGTCGGGTTACCATCGCGTGGCACGACCGCGCTCGCTCGTGAATCCATGGGCGAGACGCCAATGCCACTTTCGAATACCCCGTCTCACAATCCATTAAGCAACAAGCCCGTTAACGCATTCGCTTCGTGCCACTGGCAAGGCCGCTGCATAGTCTTTCGCTCGTGCCAAACCCCGGGTGCGACAAAATGGCTCTCCCACATTTCTTTTGTCGGACGCTTGGTGGGCTATCCAATTCTCTTCTTCCAATTACAATTCGCACATTCATGGCTGAAATCAATCCATTTGACACCTCTCCCAACGATAGCCTGAGCAATGGCGTCAGACATTCTCCATATTAAAGACGGATATTTCTTCGAGGTCCCACGGATGCTCTGGAGAAGTACTCGCAAAACAGCTTCTGATTTTCCGTCTTGGTTTGTGCGGCTCGATCCTGAGTTTCAATCGGCCGAAGCGGATACGATTATCACCGGGCTAACTGAACTTGGGGTGAACCCCGCCGAACTGACTGGGCTTAAGGAACGTTGGCAAGAGTGGCAGCGTGCCGACCACAGAAATACTGGTTGGCCTCTGGATGCCTACCTCGAAAAGCAAGGGGCCGATTTAAAGGCGGTTGCATCCAAATGGTCTGGCGAAAACGAACCCGCCGCGACGGATGCCTACCAGGCATATCTCGCAGAAAATCCAGCCCCAACCTACGACTGGTTCGTTCAAGTTCTGAAGTCGCCGGAAAAGCGGGCTGGCTGGAACAAGCTGACGGCGAAGATAAAGGGTGAGGAGTTTCTGCAGGCCCATCTTACCGACTCCGCGAACTGGAGCGAGGCCAAGATCGCCCAGTACAATAGCACCCTGCATGGCAAGATGCTTATTCCGCAGCCGTTCGGAACACCTCGTAATGCCTACGAGCCGGAGTCCGGATTCTGCATTTCAAGATACATGATTATCGAATTGGTGGTCGCATTGTTAGCGATCGCAATTTTCGGCTGGTTAGCGAAGCGAATCGCGTCAGGGTCCGCACCCAAAGGCAAGCGTTGGAACATGCTCGAAGGGTTGGTTCAGTGGGTTCAAGATGGCGTGGTTGTACCGACCATGGGTGAGGAAGACGCTAAGAAGTTCATGCCATTTCTTTGGACACTGTTTTTCTTTCTTCTCGGATGCAACTTGACGGGTATGATCCCTTGGCTTGGTTCGCCAACGGCGGCTTGGGGGACGACCCTTGCCTTGGCGGCGATCGTTTTTGTGATCGGTTTGACGATGGGTTTACGAACCTTTGGTCCGGTAGGATTTTTGAAGAACATATGTCCTGACCTGGGTTTGCCCTGGTACTTGGCGTTTTGGATTGTTCCACTTCTTTGGCTCATCGAAGCGTTTTCCCTCATCGTCAAGCATATCGTGTTGTCGGTTCGGTTGGTGATGAATATGGGTGCAGGTCACCTGGTATTGCTAGGTATCATGGGGATCGGAATCAGTGTTTCTGCGGCTGCGATGAGTTTGCCAATGTGGGGCAGTGTTGCTGTCATATCCGTGCTTGGCACGACTTTACTTAGCTTTCTTGAACTTTTTGTTGCCTGCCTGCAGGCATATTTATTCACCTTCCTGGCTGCGATGTTTATCGGTAGTTCGATGCATCATCACTAGGAGTTTTGTCGGGCGGAGAGCCAATATTGGCTTCCTTGCTCAGTGTTTCGCTTTCCGGCGTATTTTTCAGTGTTAGGTTTGCTAGGAGATTTTCAAAGTGATTAAGTCTGTTCGAGTTGGTTTGTATGCTTTAGGCGCTGTTGCAATGATGACGATGCCTGCAAACGCTGCAAGCACTATTCCAGGTTCCATCGGCGGTGGTTTGGCTGTTATCGGTGCTGGTATTGGTATCGGTTTGCTCGGTAAAGGTGCTGTTGAATCAATCGCACGACAACCGGAACAAGCTGGCACAATCCGCATCGCAATGATTATTGCTGCAGCTCTCATCGAAGGCGTTGCTTTCTACGCAGTTTTCGTTGCATCGAATCAACCATGATGTTCCCAACTCCGACTCTTCCATTTTCGGAAATCCAATCTATGTTTTACGGAATGCCGATCCTTCGCTGGATGATCTGCGTCGTTGTCGGAGTTTCGCTTGCTAGCTCTGCGTTAGCAAGTGGTGAAGGTGCTCACGGCGATGATCTCACATCGGCTCACGCAAGCGCAAATTTGGAGTCGCTGCTCGATTTTCGAGCCGACAAAACCATTTGGACCGTTGTTGTGTTCGGCCTTTTGGTTGGAACTTTGTATGCAGTCGCTTGGAAGCCTATTTCGGAAGGTCTCGCTGCTCGCGAGAACGGAATTGCAACACAGCTTGCCGAAACCAAACGGATTTCGGAAGAAGCGATTTCAAAACTAAAAGAGTATGACGCGAAGTTGCTCACCGCCCACACGCAAGCTCAAGACTTACTTGCTCAAGCACGCAAGGACGCTGAAACCTCCGGTCAACGGATCGTGGCTGACGCTCAAGCGGAAGCTTCGAGGCAACGCGATCGGGCTTTGGCCGACATCGAGTCTGCAAAGCAGTCCGCACTGTCGGAACTTGCGGGAAAGAGCACGGATATCGCGTTCTCACTTGCTCGGCAAGTTGTTGGTCGTGAATTGAAGTCAGATGATCACAAGAAGTTAATCGCAGACGCACTCGGCGAAATGCCGAACCGTAACTAATCCACTACTCGAAGTACTAAGATGTCGGAATCAACTAAGAGCGATACAGTCTTCGATGACGAGTCGATGCACGTAGGTCAAGTTTACGCGAAGGCGTTGCTTGGTGCTGCGGAGTCGTCCCTCAAAGTGGATGGAATGGTTGATGAATTCCAGTCCCTTATTGTTGACGTGTTGGACAAGCAACCTGCCTTTGAATCCGCTTTGGCGAACCCAAAGATTTCCGCTGAGGAAAAGCTTCGGATGCTCGACAAAGTGTTCGGTAAGCAGATGGACGGAACGTTTTTGACGTTTCTCAAAGTGCTCGCTTCAAGGCGACGTTTTGGAGCTATTCGGAGCATATATCAGGCCGTCGTTCGTCTTCGCGACGAAGCGGTTGGTAGATTGCGAATCATAGTCACGACGGCCCAACCGCTTGACGCGACGGCAGTCGAATCGTTGAAAGTGAAACTTCAGGAAATCTTCAACGCTGAGGTCGTGATTACGACCAAGGTTGATGCGTCTGTTTTGGGTGGTTTGCTGATACGCGTTGGGGACGTTGTTTTCGACGGCAGCGTCGACGGGCAACTGAAACAACTTCGAAAAGCAACGCTCGCCAAAGCGGAGCAAGTCATTCGAGACAAATTGAACAGCTTGGCTAGTTAATCGATTATTCGGCTGTATTACACTAAATCCTTAGATCCATTGTTAGTTGTTGATTAGTAAACCATGAAATTCAATTCGGACGAAATCGCGTCGGTCATTCAGGCCGAAATTCAACAGTTCGGCAGCTCCGTTGACGTACGTGAAGTTGGTACGGTTCTCGAAGTCGGGGACGGAATCGCTCGCGGGTACGGTCTCTCGAACGTGATGTCGGGTGAAATGGTGGAATTTCCAAGCGGCGTGACCGGCTTGGCCTTCAATCTCGAAGAGAAAAGCGTCGGGATCATCATTCTCGGTGATTACTTGAGCATCAAAGAAGGTGACGAGGTCCGAGCTCTCGGTAAGTTGCTCTCGGTACCTGCCGGTGATGCAGTCATCGGACGCGTTCTTGATCCGCTCGGAAATCCACTCGACGGCAAGGGACCCGTCAACGCGACCGTTACGCGACCGGTTGAGTTCATCGCGACAGGCGTTGCCGAACGGCAGCCTGTGCACGAGCCAATGCAGACCGGAATTAAAGCCATCGATGCGATGACCCCAATCGGGCGAGGTCAGCGAGAGCTCATCATCGGTGACCGCAAGACGGGAAAAACCGCAATTGCAGTGGATGCGATCGTCAATCAAAAAGGCAAGAACGTAAAATGCTTCTACGTAGCGATCGGCCAGAAGGACTCGTCGGTTGCTTTGGTGATCGATGCCCTCGAAAAGAGTGGTGCAATGGACTACACGACGGTTATCGTTTCGGGTGCTAGTTCTCCGGCACCTTTGCAATACGTTGCTCCGTACGCTGGTACCGCGATGGCAGAGCATTTTATGTTCAACGGTGGTCACGCTTTGATCGTCTACGATGACTTGAGCAAACAAGCAGTTGCTTACCGACAATTGAGCTTGTTGATGCGGCGACCGCCAGGACGTGAAGCTTTCCCAGGTGACGTGTTCTATTGCCACAGTCGTTTGCTTGAACGATCTTCCAAGCTTTCGAAAGAACTTGGTGGAGGTTCGATCACAAGTCTTCCAATTATCGAAACGCTCGAAGGCGAAGTTTCGGCATATATTCCTACCAACGTGATCTCGATCACGGACGGGCAGATTTATTTGCAACCGGACTTGTTCTTCGCCGGTATTCGGCCTGCCATGAACGTCGGTATTTCGGTTTCTCGCGTGGGTGGAAACGCTCAAATCAAAGCCATGAAGAAAGTGGCTGGCGGTTTGCGATTGGACTTGGCATCCTTTCGGGAATTGGAAGCGTTCGCTCAACTCGGTACGGAACTGGATCCAGCGACACAATCCAAATTGGATCGGGGTTATCGAATGGTCGAACTGCTGAAGCAAGCACAGTACCAACCGATGGAAGTCGCCGAGCAAATCATCAGTATTTATGCTGGTACACGAGGCCACTTGGATGAAGTGCCGGTGGATCGCGTTCGCGAATTCGAAGTTGGACTGCTGAATTTCGTTCGGGATCGCAAGCCAGAATTGCTTACCAAGATTCGCGAAGTGGCGGATTTGACGAGCGACATCGAGGAATCGATCAAGTCGGCTATCACAACTTACAAGGCTTCGTTCCGCTAAGCGATTGATCAAGGGTTCGTCAAGCTATGGCAAATATTCGTCAGCTCGACAAAAGACGCAAGTCTGTCAAAAACATTCGCAAGATCACTCGAACCATGGAGTTGATCTCGACCGGTCGTTTTAAGAAGGCGATGGATCGAGCTTCGGCTGCTACGGATTACACCAAGCGAATCACGGCTATTGTTCAAGACTTGGCCAAAAGCGGCACCGAGGTTTCGCATCCCTTGTTGGTGCAGCACGACAAAATCGACTCCATCGACATGCTGGTGTTGACCGCAAACCGCGGCCTGTGCGGTGGTTACAACGGGTCTGTTGTTCGGGCTGCAATCGCTCGCCGAACAGAGATCAAGCAACAGATTGAGTCGGGCGAAATCAGCGTCAGCGGCAAGCGAGGAATCTCGGCCATGCGTTACGCGGGCATCCCGATCGAGAAGTCCTACACCGAGTTTGATGACAAGCCTTCGTTTAGCGCTGTTGCTCGAATTGCAGATGATCTTATCGAGCGGTATATCACAGGCAAAGTGGATCGTGTTGATGTGGCTTACACGCGATTCGTGAGCAGTTCCAAACAAGTTGCGATAGTCGAAACACTTCTTCCGTTCTCAAATCTCGAGCTGCCAACAGCCTCGACGACGGGATCCGTTGAGGACTCGTCCGATGGAGCTTCTGGAAACAAAGAGGATTACGAGTTCCTGCCTTCGGCAAGTGCAATTCTTGAAGAAGTTGTGCCTGCGAGCTTCCGGGCTAGGTTGTTCAAGTGCTTCCTGGACGCGGCCGTTAGCGAGCAGATTGCCCGGATGGTCGCGATGAAGAGTGCCACCGAGAACGCTGGCGATATCATCAAATCGCTATCGCGACGCTACAACCGGGCGAGACAAAGCAAGATTACACAAGAGATCATGGAAATCATCGGCGGAGTCGAGGCTCTCGGCTAGTTTTGCCTTAAAGGTCTCAAAGATAAAGCACAGAAATCGCTTCCAATTGAAATTTGCAAATTCCCATCCAGGATAAGCACCCATGCTTATCCTGTTAACCACAATCTAACCTGTTTTTTCGAACGAGTGAATCATGAGCGTCGGTACAGTCAAGAACGTAGGGCGAGTCAGTCAAGTTATCGGCTCGACGTTTGACGCGGAATTCCCAGAAGGTCATTTGCCTGCGATTTACAATGCAGTCAAAATTGAAAGCGAAACGAAAGGGGTAAAGATCAACCTGACCGGCGAGGTGCAACAACACCTAGGCGGCGGTCGCGTGCGTTGCGTCGCTCTGGGCAGCACAGACGGAATGATGCGAGGCCTTGAATGCATCGATCTTGGCAGGCCAGTTACTGTCCCTGTGGGAATTGGAACGCTTGGCCGCGTTTTCAACGTTCTCGGCGAGCCAATCGATCAACGCGGAGAGGTCAAAGCCGACGACCATTGGCCCATTCACCGACAAGCTCCGTTGGTTTCCGAGCTTTCCACCAACACGGAAGTTTTTGAGACCGGTATCAAAGTTATCGATTTGCTAACGCCATTCGTTCGGGGTGGTAAGGCTGGTTTGTTCGGCGGTGCGGGACTGGGCAAGACGGTTATTTTGCAAGAGCTTATCGCTCGGGTCGCGAGTACACACGGTGGTTATTCTGTATTTGCAGGGGTGGGCGAACGTACTCGCGAAGGAACCGACTTGTGGCTGGAAATGCAAGAGACCGAGATCGGTAAAACAGGTCGCAAGGTTATAGAACAGACGTGTATGGTGTTCGGTCAAATGAATGAGCCGCCAGGGTCGCGTCTCCGCGTTGCTTTGTCGGCTTTGACGATGGCTGAGTATTTCCGGGATGCGACGGGCAAAGATACATTGCTATTCGTCGATAACATTTTCCGCTTTTCGCAAGCTGGCTCCGAAGTTTCGGCATTGCTCGGTCGGATGCCTTCAGCTGTGGGATATCAACCTACGCTGGCGACGGAAATGGGCGCCTTGCAAGAGCGAATCACGTCGACGAAGAAAGGGGCTATTACTTCGGTGCAAGCCGTTTATGTTCCTGCGGACGATCCGACGGACCCTGCACCTGCGACCGCGTTCGGACAATTGGATGCGTTTATCTATCTGGAGCGATCGATTTCGGAAAAAGGCATCTACCCTGCGATCGATCCTCTCGCATCGAATTCGCGGATTCTCGACCCTGCAATCGTGGGAGAGCGACATTATACAATCGCGCGCCGCGTTCAAAAGACGTTGCAACGCTACCGTGAACTTCAAGATATCATCGCCATTCTCGGTATCGATGAATTGAGCGCTGAGGACAGGACTGTTGTTATGCGAGCAAGACGCATCGAACGATTCTTGTCGCAACCGTTCTTGGTCGCAGAAGTATTCACGGGCAAGCAAGGTGAAATCACCACCTTGGCCGAGACCATTCGCAGCTTTGAAGAGATTTGCGATGGCAAGTGGGACCATTTGCCTGAGTCCGCGTTCATGTATGTTGGAGCGATCGAACAAGTGGAAGCCCAAGCCAAGAGACAAGCGGCTGCGGCCAAGAAGTAGTTAAGAGCAAGAGCCAGAAGCATTTAGCAAGTAGTTAACATGAGCACCAACGACAAAGTTCACTGTGTAGTAGTCACTCCGGAAAAAACGGAGCTAGATACAACTTGCGATATGCTGGTGTTGCCGTTGTTTGACGGCGAGTTGGCCATTCAACCAGGTCGCGCCCCAATGGTGGGTCGGCTTGGGTTCGGTATGATGCGGGTGCGGGACGGGAGCACCGTGACGGAGTGGTTTGTCGACGGCGGTTTTGTTCAAGTTACGCGGCAGGGCGTCAATGTTTTGACAGATCGTTTGCTTAAGGCCGAGCAGATCGACCGCAAGGAAGCGGAAGAGGATCTCAACCGAGCGATGTTGATCAAGGCCAGTTCGCCGGAATCACTTGCATTGAAAGAACGCTCCGTAACGCAAGCCCAAGCGAAAATCCGGTTGGCCAAGTAAGTTGCACGACGCTCCGCGTCGTGATTCTTGAGTGAGCAGCAGATAGAAACGCACCAGATCCGGGTGATTGCTTTGTCCAGAGCAAATTTTGGGGTAGCTGGACCCTCTCGGATCATGGAGTACTCGGCCCCATGGTTTTTGTTCTCGAACATGAGTGTCAATCGTATCACGCAAAGACGCCAAGTCGCAAAGTCATGAGCGCTGTGAGTCGTGAGTCACAGCAATTGAAGTGCCAACCCAACGCCCTGTTGTTATCTCCCTTTGCACGCACTCGACGCATCAGTCACATCCGACGCGCTGCGGGAGTGAGGGAACGGCACCGATCACCCAGCGGCGGGGGTAGATGTATCCATCCCAGAGACGGCCGATCCGCTGCTTGGGTGCATCGGATTGTTCGTCGCTCTTCGGTCTGGGGTGCGTGGTGCTAGTCTTACGACTCTACGCCCCGAAATAGCCTGCCGACGTCGCAACTCAGCACCGATCCGAGAGACATCGTTTCCCTGCTCGGCCGCAAGTTGGTGGCGTATCGAGCGGATCTCTTCAGTGATTGGATTAGGTGTCATTTGCATTTCCTAAAAGTTCGTCCGGCGTACAGATGATTGGAGGCTCGAATCCCGAATCACGACAAACCGTCTCGATTCTCGTTCTGCGTGAAGCGTTGGCAATATGCTTGAAGTTCCATGTCAACAAGTATTTTACTCCGTTCGTGGCCGCAATTGCAATGTGATAGGCGTCGCGTGGTTCTGTTGCGGGAACGGCATTTTCAGCGATCAACGTAGCGGCGAGCGCATCCGCCTCATCCGTTCCATCAAGCAAATCCAGGGTTTTTACGGCATCTAATCGCTCCATTGCGAGTTTTGCGTTCCCGGCGCCACATTCATCGAGCACAAGCTGCGAGATGAACAATTGGTAAAGTGGCGAGTGATTCTGCCACCATTCTCGGGTAAGTTGCTGGCGTGCGGACACTATCGGGTCTGACATCAGGCTGCCAGTCAAGTGCCCAACAATCGTCGTCTCGATGTAAATCGTTTCCATGTGTCCATTCTATCGCGACGAACGGCCGCGATCAGCGAGGCCGAGGAGTAGACTCAACGCGAATCAAAATCGCTGATTGAGGGTTTGGCGTGCATCGCTTGGTTCGCCCAATGCTCAAGCGTTGCGTATGATCGCTCAGTATACTCGTTCTTGTCATACCTGTTTACGTAGTAACCGATCCACAGGGCTATGGCATCAATCTGGTCGAGCGTAATCAGTTCGCCCAGCGAAGTCATTCGCAGCCTGTCAAACTCCGAGGTTCCGCCGAGACTATACGTCCAGTATTCGGCAACCACATCAGCTTCTACGTGATCGTCAAGTTCGGCAGTCATGTAACCTGGCAGGTAGTAGTGCAGACCGACCACAGTGAGAAGTGAAAACCCATCAGCGCAATGTCGGTATTGAGTTGGTGTGAGATCCTTCCAGCAGCGGCCGCCAAGTATCTCGTACAGACGTTCAACGCTGTGAGTCAGTTGAATGGCCGTAGATGCTGCGGGAATACCGCAGATGGGAAATGCTTGTTGAATCTTGCGTTTGACTAGGAATCGCATGTTTTATGGGCGAACTTGTTTTTATCCCGGTTTGGGGTAGTTATCCCTGAAGCTATCGGAGTTATCCCTGATTTGTCAACTTAATTATCCCTGATTCAGGCCAATTATCCCGGTTTCAGTTTTGGCAGTCGCAGTGGATCGGTTTCAGTGATAACTAATAATCTCTGACAAGTCCTTCCCACTCATTACAGGCGGAGTCCTGGCTAGCAGGCGCTTTTGACTTGGAGGTGCGAGTGTTTTTTGCGTCCGTGTTTTCGTCTATGTTTGGCAAGGCGAGGGATGTACTAGATGAGAATCTTCCGGCTCCTCATCCCCCTGCCCCTTCTCCTCGCGAGGAGAAGGGGGGGACAGAGTTCATGGGACTTTGCACTCCAATAGTTCAAACTTCCGCTCGCCTTAGCTGTGAACAGTGGTTAGTTCCATCTTGCCGAAAGAGCTTCTTCCATGCTGGTGGTGCCGTCGATTACCTTGGTCAGTGCATCTCCGGTCAAGCTCATGACACCCTGCTGGCGAACCAAAAGCCGGATATCGGATTCGTTTGCCCCGGATGCGATGGCCTCGGACAAGGCTCCATTGCACGCGACGATCTCAAAGATTCCGCATCGCCCATAAAAGCCCGTACCTCTGCACTCACTACAACCAACGGGTTCATAGATTTGACTTGGCTCGGGTAATCCATATTCGGCGAACGAGTGACGTTGTTTTTCATCAGGTCCTATCACCCTTCGGCAGTGTAGACACAATCTTCGCACGAGTCGTTGATTGATGATGCCTGCCAATCCATTGGAAACTGCTTTTGGTGTTGCACCGAAATCGCGAAGAAGTGCGATACTACTAGCCACATCCCGAGCATGCAACGAGCTAAACACAAAGGCGCCGGAATTCGCAGCTCTTAGGGCAATGGCCGCTGCTTCCGAATCGCGAATCTCTCCGATGAAAATAACGTCGGGATCCATTCGCAGCAATGTTCGAAGACCACTTGTCATGGTAATGCCGTGTTTCTCGTCGACGCTCATTTGCCTCACGAACGGCACCGCGAATTCAACCGGATCTTCGATCGAAACGATATTGCGGTTTTGCTTGCCAAACGACTCGAGCATTGAATAGACGGTCGTCGACTTGCCCGATCCCGTCGGACCAGTGACCAAAACCAGCCCTTCTTGTCCTTGTAGGATTTGCTTCACCGTGGATAGGCCCTGCGATGGAAATCCCAGTTGCTCCATGGGGAAATAGACGTTCTGTTTTGCGAACAACCTCATCGCCATCGCTTGCCCACCTGCGACTGGAGCTGTGGTGAGACGGACCTCAACATCGTTCAGCACGGCGGGTAGTTCAATTCGTCCTTCTTTTGGGTGAAAGGGATCCGCCTGGTCGACTCGGGCCAACGTCATGAATTGATGCAAGAGTTGCTCGGCGACTCGCGAATCTAGTTTGCAATAAGGCTTGACCACGCCGTCAATTCTCAATCGAACTTGGTATTCCTGATCGTCCGCTGGATCGATGTGAATATCGGTGGCTCGCAAGCTCATCGCGCGTGTGATCATGTCGAGCGCGGCCGAGTCTCCGGTTCTTTTTTTAAGGTAACTAGCGTCCGATGGATCCACGTCCACTTTTGTCTCTGTCTCGTCGCGGTTCACGACGACCACAGGGCAAGTTGCGCTTTTCATTACGGCTTGGGCAACGCTTCCAATCGCAAACCGCAGGATTCCCGATCTGCCACGCGTGCCGATCACAATAAACTCAATATCGTTTTTAGTAGCGCAGTTGAGGATCTCTTCATGGACGATCCCGCGAAGTACGTGCCGATGAACAACCGATTGCAACTCGATGGAGGGGAGCACGACCGCCTGCAGTCTCTGCAATGTATTGCGATCGGAATCGGAATCCATGTCATCCAAAACATGAACCAAATGCAGTTCTATTTCGGAGGGACGTCCGAGCTTGTATGCGGTTTGAAGAGCCCTATCGCTGTATTCGCTGAAATCATACGGAACTAGAATCTTGCAGATAGCCATCGCGAATCGTTTCCCCTTGGTTAATGTGATGTGTCAAATTGTTACACGTGCCGTCCCAGTCGCGCACCTTTCGCACATCCGTCCCTTGAAACGTCCAAACGAGAAGTCGAAAAAGAGAAATTTGCGATTGGCATTCGAATTCTACTGTCAATTGCAAGTTCTGTTCCACGACAGCGGGGCTCAGTCAGCATTCAATTGTAGAGCAGTTGTCCTCAACTGCTTGGAACTGCCAACCATCAGCTCCACCGCGACGATGGAAAACTAGAATACAATGCGTCCATCCCATTTTAAATTTCTGAATCTAGCGTGATCTGCCCTGAGCGTTAACTATGTAGAGCAGTTGTCCTCAACTGCTTGGAACTGCCAGCCATTCGATCCGCCGCGACGATGGAAAAATAGAATACAATGCATCCATCCCGTTTTAAATTTCTGAATCTAGCGTGATCTGCCCCCCGAGCGTCAACTTGAGTTTGGGAATCGCTGCAAGATTCAGAAACAGTTGAGGACAACTGTTCTACAATGATTCCTGACCCGAAGCCACAACCTGTTGTCTTTCATGCACTCGACCGCGATGCGGATGTCGAGGTCTCGGTTCGCAGTCTGCCTCATTGGTTTCAAGCCGATGCTGCGATCTTTGTTACCTTTCGTACGGCGGACTCCCTGCCCAAAGAAGTTATCCTGCGAATGATAGCGGAACTCTGCGAATGGCTACGCAATCACGGGCTGCCAGTGGAGCTAGCTGATTCCATATTTCATACCAAACATCCTAATCATGATCAACTTCTCGACCAACTCGAATCGAAGCAACGGCGAGAGCTTAAGAAGCTAGCCGACCAACTGTTCCATCGTTCGCTAGACGATTGTCATGGCGACTGCTTACTGAAAGATTCCAGTTTGGCACAGTTGGTCGCAGATGCCGTACGAAAATTCGATGACGTTCGCTACGACCTCGACAGTCTTATTGTCATGCCAAACCATGTGCATGTTTTGGTACAGTTTCGGCCTGGATACGACTTGGCAACGATCAGCCAAAGCTGGATGCGATACACAGCCCGAGTCATCAACGCGCAAATCGGACGGACAGGAGTTCTGTGGCAGCCAGAACCATTCGACCACATTATTCGAAGTGCCGAGCAGTTCGAATACCTACATCGCTACGTCGCTGAAAATCCGAAGAAAGCAAAGCTTGAAATGGGTCAGTACTTGTACTGGCAACGAGGTCAAACATTGTAGAGCAGTTGTCCTCAACTGCTCTGAACTATAAAAAATCGTTGCCTTGTTTGAAATTGATCTATGTCTGCTAAAATAAGACAGATTCGCTGCCGTATTTGGTGCGATTCGACTTTTTTTGAACGATGCGGCCGTGGATTGAGTTGGCGACTCAGTGTGGGAACAGTTGAGGACAACTGTTCTACAATGGACGCTTGCATTTGGCTTTCCCGTCCATATTTCTTCCATCAATAGGAAACGCGAGAAGATGTTTACAAACCGACGCGAATTTGTAAGTGCTTCGATTGGCGCTTGCTTGGCATTACCGGTGGCGTCTTTGAAATCGATCGGTGCCGAGATGGCACCGATTCCGATCATCGATACGCATCAGCATCTTTGGGATTTAATTGAATTCCAACCACCCTGGTTGAGTGATGCCGATCCTCGCATCGCAGCCAAACATGACATGGCGGACTACCTCGCGGAGACGGCTGGGTTGAATTTGGTCAAGGCCGTCTACATGGAAGTAGACGTTGCACCCGAGCACCAGATTTTGGAGGCCGACTATGTGCTAGGTTTGATTCAAAGTGGCAAAACACCGACCGTGGCAGCGGTCATCTCGGGACGCCCCAATTCTGCTAATTTTCCGGAAGTCATGAGTCGGTATCGGAACAATCCTTTGATCAAAGGAGTTCGGCAAGTCTTGCACGCTCCAACGGCGGAGAAAGGACTATGTTTGGAGCCCCAATTCGTCAAGTCGGTACAGTTTCTCGGCGAGATGGGTAAGAGTTTCGATCTATGCATGCGGCCAACTGAGTTAGCCGATGGTGCCACTCTGGCTGAGAAGTGCCCAGATACTCGCTTCATTTTGGATCACTGTGGAAATGCGGACCCAAAAGCTTGGCAATCTAAAACCAAGCAATCTTCCGAGCCGATTCATTCGGTAGATCAATGGAAGAAGGACATGGAAACGATGGCCAAGCGTCCCAACGTAGTTTGCAAGATATCGGGCATTGTGGCGCGCGCGCCTGCGGGTTGGACCTCGTCGGATCTTGCACCGGCTATCAATTTTTGCCTGGATCAATTTGGACCTAACCGCGTCATGTTCGGAGGTGACTGGCCTGTTTGCAAGCTCGGTGCCAGCTTCGCTCAATGGGTCAATGCGCTCAAAGAAATCGTCGATGGCCGACCCATGGCTGATCAAAAGAAACTGTTCCACGATAATGCAAGAGCCCTCTATGGACTAGGGTAAACCGGCGATCATGGTCGGTACCGCTAAGTTGGCGGGAAAAGAGTTTCGCCTATCTCTTGCAATGCTTTGATGCAAAAGCCGATATGAGTGTCCATTTCGACGCCTAACTCCCGCGCGCCTCTGTCGATGTCATCTCGACTTACCGCGGCTGCAAAGCTTGGGTTCTTCAATTTCTTTCGAACACTTTTTGGCTCAAGACCCGCTAGTCTCGTCGGGCGAACATGCGCGCATGCCACAAGAAAACCACACAGCTCGTCGCATGCATAAAGAGCCTTGTCCAACCGTGATACTCGAGGGCATTCCAGCATGTAGTCGGCATGCGATAGGATGGCGTACACGACGTCTTCTGGGTAGCCTAACGTTCGAAGAATCTTGCTCCCTTCGACGGGATGTGCGGGTGCGTTGGGCCATCTTTCGTAGTCAAAGTCATGCAGTAACCCGACAATCCCCCACTTGTTCTCATCTTCGCCGAACTCTCTCGCGTAGCATCGCATCGCATTTTCCACTGCGTACATATGCTTGCGAAGTGATTCGCTCGCAACATACTCGTGCATTAAGTCTCTTGCTTGTTGAGTGTCCAAGTGCTGGTCCTTTGGCGATTCGGGCGTGTTCTTCGTTCAAACTAAGAAACCTATAGCGGGTTCACACCTCCGAGCCTCGTGTGCCAGCGATGCAGTGTATCCTTGGCTGTCTGAGGGTCGGCTTTGGTGTCCGCTGCAAAGTAACTCTTCTCAAGATCGGATATCTCTGCCAACAATCGGCCTCGATCTTCTTGCGTCAGCTTGGCCGAGTAGTTCTTGGCAAAGCGTTGCAAGGTAATCACCGCCGAGAAAGGTGTGATCTCCTTCGGCAGCCGCAATCCATCGTCTTCTTGATGGGTTTTCTTGCTCTTGTTTCGGATGATTAACCAGGCTACCGCAATCAAAGCGAGACAGCCGAAAATCAAACCCCAGATGAGAGCGGCGGGAGACTCTGCCACCGCTTGGATTGGGATTGTGTTTGAGTCGATTGCTACGAGATCCATGTCGACGAACTGTTCGGATTTGAGGGAACCCTCTAGCCCGTCGTTTAGCGTAGGAACGAGAATCTTGTTGTTGTTGGTGACAGAACTTGGCTCGAATTTGGCAATCCATTTGCGAGTCGTTGGCAATCGAAACAACCCATCGGAATCAGCCTCGACGTAGGTGTCGGACGACTCCGTCGCTTGAGGACCGAATATTCCGCCACGGCCACCTGCGGCAACTCCGAGGACTTGAATCGGCTCGGAGACGGTCTTGTCCCGATTCCATGTGTAACCGTCGACGGCACTTCCGAATCCTTTGAGCAATTGCTCGAGTTCCGGAAGCACGCCTCGGCCGGTCGCCGTAATTTCCAACGTGACGCCTTTGTCTTTGGCGGACTTGGCGGGGCGTGTGTCGATGGTTTGAATCACTTCCAAATCATGGATCGGACGCTTGGCCTTGGTCGATCTGTCGATGGATCCGTTTGAGGTCGCATCGATGGCCACGCTGTTGGAGACGACGGGCAAGACCACCATACCGGATTCATCCATAGTGTTCACGTCCAACTGAAGCATCGGCAATCGATCGACACTTGGATCCTTGGCTTTGAGGACAAGGTAACAAAGGGGTTTCTCTTCCCAGCCGCTTTTTCCTTCCACTTGAATCGGCCGAGCCGGATTCATCGAGTCAAAGAAACCGATATTGATCATCTCGAGGTCTTCCGCGAAAGCTTGTTCGATAGTCTTTTGCATTCGATCCCGAAAGTTGATGGGTTGGTAACGGCCTGCAACAACACTGTAAACATTGTTTTGCAAGTATTGATTGAAGCCCCCTAGTTCGCGACCGATTGCGGCTGTGTAGCGGAGCGAAAGAACTGCACCGAACTCTTTTGTTCCAACTTGATCCGCTCCATCGATTGCCAAATGCAAGTGAATTTCATTCCGCAACAAATCTTCGTAGAGATCCAGTGTCTGCCGGAGCAGTGCTCCCGCTGGATGGTCACCCACGATTTCACTGGCTCGACGAACGACACCCGGTTTCACTTCGGGCGTTAGGCTCGGCAGTTTTTCAATTATGCGTCGAGCAAATTCTCCAAGATGCGATGCGGCCATTTCCGCAGGCATCTCAAGCAATTGTTGACGAATCAGCTTGATCTGTTCGGTGTTCTCTGCACCCTCGGTTAGCAAGTCCTCCGCTTTGAGCCCTCCCAAATCGCTTGATCCAAGCGAGATGCTGAACCAAGTCACATAGACGCCTGGATCCTCACGCAACTCACCCCGTATCACGGCTGCCTGGTACTGTTTGGCCGCTTCTCCAAATGCTCGAAAGAGTTCTTGACGCGATGCATTGTGTGTGGCAGCATCTTGGTCGTGCTGTCTTCGAAACTGCATATGGTCATAAGCCAATGCGGCTTTGGTCATCGAATAGCGCCATGTGTTCGGTTCTTTGTGAGTCGCTGAATGGATCATGTCGAGAGCCAGTTGATAGCCTTCTTCGATGAGTGCCTCAATCTCAGAGTCACTGCGTTGGTTTCCGGCCGCTTTCTGAACATCGCGAGATCGCCAATCGCCATTGAGGCCAGTCCGCATCGATTCCGCAAGACGAGCTGAAATGGAAGGCAACAGGTCGGAGATCGGACCCAAAACAGTCGACACATTTTCGCGTCGAAACGTTTCGGCTTTACCATGGCACAACGCAAATGCACTAACGACTCGTTCGAGCGATCGACCGTTAGCGCCAATTTTGTCGAGCAGATCCAAGAGTTGCTGTAGGCGATCGAGATTCCGATCTTGCCGACCTCGCGTTAACGGAGCGGACTGCTGTTGCTGCCGGCCTCCAATAAAGAAAAATTGCTGAGCGCGTCGTGGATCAGGCTGTGGATTGAGACGCAGCATCCAGATCTTGAGAAACTCGTCCGCCATCTCCATGCTTTGGCCGGGAGCCCGTTCGATTCCCTTTGCCAAAAAATCGAGAGCCAAGTCGGTGTTGTCGGCGCTCAAGGCGATACCGATGAAGGCTTTGAACGCGCGAATCGCAAGGCTCGGCTCGATTAGACTTCGCCATTTCTCACTTGGTAGTGCCCGCAACAACAACGTCGTTTCAGGAGCCACCCCAGCCTTGGGCGCCTGCTTGGTAATGGTCTCTTCGGCCGCCGCCACAAGGCTCATCGTGAGCAATCGCAATGGGACTCGCAATTGAGTCAACTCGATTGCCTCATCGTTAAGCAGTGCATCGACCGAATCCTTCATCATCAAGATAGCCGAAGCTCGTTCTTGAATACCGATTTTTTCGTTACCGATCCGCATGGCTTTCAGCGCTACCGCTTCCAAGCCAGTCGGCGCGAGCGATTTGTTAGCGAACACACTTTGCAACCATTGCGTTGCTGGCCCAGGCGGAATGCTGGGCAACAGCTCAATGGCTTGCCCCATTGCCTCGCGACGTGTAGCGAACTCGGCCTTGTCCATCAGAGCGATCTCACAGTAGAGATCCCAAGCGGTTCGTTGCTGCTGTTGGGCTTGAGGCGTGTTCCCCATCGAGGCTGCTTGCGCCTCATGGTAACGTGCATGAGCCGTGAGAGCTTGTGTATCTGCTTTTTCACGTGCCTTCTCAAGGAAGGGAAGGTAAGCGTAGGCCTCGACGGCTAGCTTCGCATCGGATAAAAATTTTGCGGTGCGCTCGCGACGCCCGTCTTCTTGTGGACCAAAGAATGTGGTGCCTTGCCGCAGTTTGTCCAAGAAGGGACCGGTGCTGGATCGGGAAGCGGCTGTCTTCAACAATTGCGCCAAGAGTGTGAGTTGCCATTCGGTGAGCTCTGCCGGACAGGCTTCCGAAATCGCGAGTATCTCCTCGGGCAAAAGACCTGGATCGCCTTGGTTGGTCGACTGCAAGACGTGGGCGTATATCTCCGCAGCGTCGTTGCCGGCTCGCTCTCGTAGGAAAGTTTGGAGCGACTGCCATTCACCCGCCAGCACATTCAAGTGAAGCCAATTGGATTGTTCGTCGATTGGGGCGGATGCGCTTGGCAGCGGAATTGCCTTGAGCCCCATCTGGGCCCGCGCTTCGAGAACTTTATCTGCGCTCCTGGCGAAGTTTAGCTTCTTCACTGCCTTAAGTAATTCGTTCTTGGGATCAGGTATGGCGGTCGCCGTCTCGGGTTTGCTGAGCCCCAGCGCCACCAGCAAATCGATGCCGAGATCTTTATACGTGGCCACCATCGCGTCTCGATCTTCCGGCGATAGCGATTCGTAATCCGCCTTGAGCAACGCGATCTCCTCATCCTTCAGTACAGGCTTGATCGGTTTAGCGGGAGTCATTGCCCCAGGCTGCCCGGTAGCGGCTGTTCCGGTCGTGCCTTCGGCGGGTCTCGATGTTTGGGTGACCCCTGCCCGCAGCGGAACCATAGGAACCTGCGCTTCGATTGGACACTCGAGGATCAGGAAAAAAGCTATCGAACCATAGAAGCTAATTCGCATGAACCGTACTCTCTTGAAAGTGTTTTTCATCGCATTTACCTACCAGCCATCCCCTATTTCCATCATCCCCGAGGCACCATTGCCCGGTCGATCACCGCGTGGTGGACCGATTCCTGGTCGCTTGCCTGGCTCGCCATCGCCAGGCCTCCGACCTCTCGGCGACTCTTTCGGAATCGGTCGCCCGATAAGCTCCGAACGGTCTTGTTGCTCCAAATCCAGCACGCGCTCCAAGTTGCGTTGAAGGTTGCTGGCCAATTCAGGCACTTTATCTTTCGAGGTCTTTTCCGCCAAAAAGCGAAACTGCTGTCGGGATGTCTCCGATACTTGCCGCCAACCTTCGGTGGATCGTCCCTCTTCTCGCAGGAGTCTTGCACCGTAGTAATGTGCAGCCGCAAGTTCTTCGCGGGCTGCCGTGGCCAATGCCATTTCAGCTTGACCCGCATTTGTTTCCTGCTCGCGAGTTGCTTGGTCCAGGGTCGCTTGCAGTTCTTCGATGCCATTGAACACTTCGCCAGCTCGGACCAAGGCTCTTCCTCGCAACCATCGGATTTGGTTGGCTTGTGGGGTCCCTTCCAAAAGGGTTTCAACCTCTTGATACCGATCAGCCGTATTCTTCCAAGCATCGCTAGCGGATGCATAAGCTTGTTGTTCTTCTTGAGAAGCCCGCTCCAACTGCTGCCTATGAAGTTCGTCATCGTTTAGCTCGAGTTGCTTTCGAGCCTCGAGCGTTCTGAATTGTGCTTCGTAGGCGACGCTCTGCAATGCATGAGCCTCCGCTTCGGTTTTCCGAGCGATCACCATGCGATCGGCGGCAATGTCTCTTTTGAGAAAGCGTTGGCCAGGACCAAAATGAAACGCCAACAACAAGACGGGCGCTATCACCCAAAGGCTCCAACCCAATTTGATCCACATCAGGACACTCCGTTCTTAAGCATGTTAGGCTTCACCCAGTCGTTTTTAGCTGGCGACCCATCCCGCTTTAGGGGTGAGGGAGCAACAAGCACAGCCGGAAGATGGCTGATCCTCTTACCGAAGAGTAACAAGGCTGGTCCAAGAAAGCAAAGCGCTGTCCCTCCTAACGCGATGCAAGCCAATGCAAGCTCGCGCAATCCAATACCATCGGCTACTCTCGGACGCACCATGGTCAATTTATTCACGATGTGGCTAGGGAGCTGTTTGTTGTTTCCCTGATGATAAACCCCATTGAGTTTGCTGGCTAGCAGTTTCAAGGAAGCGGTATCTTGAGTCGACCGATGTCCCGAAACCATCGTGGGCCGAATCGGATCGCCGACCCCGATGACGATCGAATCCGCAATCGACGAGGGAATGGAACGAACATCGGTCTTCTCTTCGGAATCCCCATCGCTAACGATCACCAGCGTGGCGGATTTGGGTTGCCACTTGCGCGCGTAATTCAATGCATCGCCGACACCAGTCGAAAGCTTAGTCGGCCCGGCTTCAAAGGCAGCATAAAGGGGCAATCCATCTAGTAGATTCCTAACCACGTTCCGGTCAAAGGTCTCTTCGATGACCGGAATCGATTTGGTGTAGACCGCGAAGACAGTGACTCGTGTGGTTTCGGTATCGAGACGATCCAGGATGGCCTGGATGACTTCGCCAGCCCAAATCGCTCTCTTTATTTTCCCATTCGGTCCCGAGTCTGCAACGAACATACTGGGTGAAGCGTCGAGACAAACCAACAAATGTTTCGATGCCTCGAGTGTTGGCTCTTTCTCGACCGCTTTCGGCTCCATCCAAAAGAGCACCGTCAATCCAAACGCCAACAAACTGCCTGAAATCACGCGTACGACAGAGGCAATAGCCGTCCATCTTCGAGGGCGACCGCTTGCCCCAAACGCAAGGAACGCAACGCGAGCAATCCGTCGATTGTGCAGCCACTCGGCCAACGCAATGCAAACGGCACAAGTTATCGCCGCTAGGCATCCAAGCAATGCAGGGCTGGCTACCATGGCGTGAACCTCAAACCAAAAGCACCAAGAGCGTATGCGGCGAGCAAGCACAAGCCGAACAACGCGAACGGTTGAAAGTAATCCATCGGAATGGCTGCGGCTGGCTTGAATTGAGCAGGCTTCATCCGATCGATGTGCTTGAAGATGCGTTTGAGCCCACTTTCATCGGTTGCCACAAACGATTCTCCACCCGTGCTCTTGGCAATCTCCATTACGTCGGTTGGAACAGGATCTGTTCCAACGTGAATATGGTAGACGGTGATATTGGCCGCTTTCATTTCATCCGCATACTCCGATACGTTTCCGCTGTTGACGTCAGCACTCACTCCATCGGAAACCAAGAGCAGTAATCGATCCCCCGCAGTCGCTTCCGATACCATGTTGTCGCGGCAGAATCGCAACGCAGCCCCAATCATCGTTCCACCCATGAATGGCGCCTGATTGCGTGGGTTGGCAAACGGCAAGGCCCGTCGTATCGTCGCTAGGTCCTTCGTAAGCGGAGTCCACCGTATCTGTTGAGTACCAAACAAAGTGAATCCGAGGGCATCTCCTTTCCGCGTATCAATAAAGTCCTCCATCGCGCGCTTGGCCATCTCATAGCGATTGTCGGCCGTCATGCTTGAAGAAACGTCAAAGCAGATCTGGATATTGTTGAGAATCCTCGTTTCGCTGGGAACGCGTTGGACCTGCGGCTCAGCCAAAACCGCAATGACCACTGCCAGCAGCATGGCTGGAATCAATTCCCAAAATCGAAGTAGCCCGCTTAACACGCGCCGCTGCGGGTGAGTCTGATGATCGAAGGGAAGAGCAACCCCCCACGAGCGACGCTGGAGATGCCACATGCACAACAACACCGGAATGATCATCAGCAATAGCACCCAAGGATACACGCACGTCATGATTCCATCCTTTGGACGCTCGCTGTTTGCATGCCTCTCGATGCCAATGCCCCTTCCGGTATCGGCGGCTCTGGGAGTGCCGGCTGGCTACGATAGGGCCCAAGCAATTCGACGATGGCTTCGGGAGACCGATCTTGTTGGTCGTGCATCGTATCCGACTCATGCAACCAACGTTCAAGCGTACCGATGAGCGGACCTGCCTCCGGATGGGAACGCAACTGCCTAATGACAAGGGCCATGTCGGTAGATTTTAGCCCTGCTCGTTCACGCCAATGATGATAAAGGAGCAGTTCGAGTCGTCCTTTTTCCCGAATCGTCAGAGATCGCGAGGCAGCTGCTTCCACCAATGGATAAAGCTGCTCCGCTAGCGTCGGTGCAGAAACGCTGGGTTCAAGATTCCGAACCGGCTCTTTTCGCAAGGCTCTCCGAACGAAGATGAGGATCGGGATTCCGATCCAAGCCAGACCAAGCAACCCCATCGACAAACGATATCCTCCGAAGAGCGACGGCTTGAATGCGCCCGTTTCGAAAAGATCGCTTCGATGATCGTTAGGGAGAGTCGAGTAAATGTGCACCAGCATGGTACTCAACCCGGAAGGGGACGAACCGTCCACATGCTCGAGGTACTCGCGAAGGTTGTACGTCCCCTCTACGGTTCCGACAAACTTTGCTTGATAAGCGGTGCCATCGCGGGATGATCGAATCAGACGTATGGATATCGGAGCTTCGTTATTGCGTTCGATCTTGGCCTGAAGCGGTTTTCCGGAATAAGTAAACTCGTAGGAGCCTGTCAACCCTCGCTCACCCTGTGCAACGAAGGAGGACGTCGGTTGCTCCTGACCAAACAGTTTCACCGAATCAAGATTCGTCGCGAATATGCAACCCAGATAAAATGGGCAAAGCATCCAGGCGACTCGAATTGTCCGATCGGTTTTAAGGATCACTTGCTCAACCTCGACAACATGGCTCGCGAGGCAAGGAAGTGACGAAGCGGTGGAATGAACGGTACGTCGGAACGAAGTTTCAAATAGCTGATGCCTGCCCCGATCAGTTCTTGAACGATGCTGGGTTGCATTCGCCAACGACGTGTTCCACCGCCAAGAAACATCTTACCAGTCTCGGCTTCGAGGCCTCGATAGAAGCCGGCTCGCAATGGAGCTTGTTCGGCCGGGTCTTCCAAATGCAAGACAATCACATCCTGTTTTTGGGCCGCATGTCGCAGACTTTTGCCAACGTCCGGGTCATGAAGATCGCTGAGGACAACGAGTATGCTCGATCGGGCCAGCCTTGGCTCAAGCGACCGAATGCGATCACCTAACAAGGTCGATTCGGCGCGAGCCTGCAACCGTAGGGGTTCCAAGGCTCGCCAGAGATCGCCTTGCGAAAGACTTGGCTCTAGCCTCGTTTCGCGTTCCCCGCCCCCCACAATCGCGACAGGACTAAGTCGCCGTTGTCCGACGAGACCAAGTGCGGATGCGATCCAAATTGCCATATCGTGTTTGGAAATGGTTGTTGAAGCAACGCTCATGGAAGATGACGTGTCGATCACGATGTACATTGCAATCCGCTTGAGCGTCTCATACTGCTTTACGAACGCTTTGCCCGTTTTCGCTGTCAGTCGCCAGTCGAGTTGCCGAACGGAGTCTCCTGGCTCATACGGTCGCGACTGCGCATACTCCAAACCGCTTCCGACAAACATGGAGGTATCGGATCCAAAAGCCAAATCGTCCGCTAATCGACGGGCGACCAACTCGAAATCTGCGTGGACCAGTTCGCTAGGAGAGCGTAGTTTTTTTTGTTTGTCGATTCGCATTAATAATCCGCAATGTCATCGAATCCACTAGGTCATCGACTCGAGAAGCTCGGTGAGTATGTCGGACGGTTTGTGACCATCCGCAAGAGCTTCATAGGTCAGTCGAATGCGATGGAGAATGACGTCCTCAGCCAATGCGAACAAATCTTCAGGGACTGCGTAGCCTCGACCGTAAAGAAACGCGCGAGCACGCGAGGCTTGCACCAAGGCCAACGCGGCCCGCGGACTACATCCCAACTCGATTCGCGGATGATGACGCGTTCGTTGAATGAGCTCAACGCAATCTCGGATGAATACTTCACTAACATGGACGTCCTGAACCCGGCTCATGGCTTCGGACAGATCGTTGACGTGCAAGAATCCGGATTCGGTGATTGCGTCAAAGGCTGACATAGGAACGGCCCCATCCCCTTGCCGCATCAGCTTCAGCTTCAAGCTCCGCCGGACAACTTCTGTCTCATCCTCAGGTGAGGGATAGCTCAGTCGATGGCAGAGCATGAACCGATCCAACTGAGCCTCTGGCAGTTCGAAGGTGCCAGCTTGCTCCACAGGGTTTTGGGTCGCGATCACCAAAAAAGGAGCCGGAAGCACATACGTTTGATCGCCGATGGATACCTTGCGTTCTTGCATGGCCTCCAACAACGCCGACTGAACTTTCGGACTTGCTCGATTGATTTCGTCGGCCAGCAAAAGATTCGTGAAGACAGGGCCTTTATGGATACGAAACTCGCTCGAGCGTTGATCAAGAATCTCGGAACCAACGATGTCGGAAGGTAGCAAGTCGATGGTGAACTGGACGCGTTTGAACTGCAGATCGATGGCTTTTCCAACCGTTTGCACCAAAAGCGTCTTGGCGATCCCTGGCACTCCTTCGAGCAGCAAATGCCCTCCAGTTAACAAAGCGATCATGACGCGTTCCACCACTTCATGTTGCCCGACGACGGTCTTGGCAACATGCTCGCGAATGATTCGAGAAAACTCGGAGGGTTTCGTTTCAACGGCTTGAATCATGTAGTGTCATCTCAAGGAATAGGGCCGTGTTATTGGTAGACGGTAGCTCACTAGGGCTTAGGCTCTGGTTTGGCTTCAGCGGAGTTGTCGGAAGCAGGTTTCGGACGCGTTGCTGCGTCTTCGAAAATTTCAGGTTCGGTGACGGATTCTTGAATCGGGATCACTTCGGCCAGGAGCTGATTCAGGACTTTGTCAAGGAATTCGGGTTTCAAGCCTGCTGCCCGCAATGTGCCGGTTCGGTCGATTACTATTGTATTCGGGGCGAACTTGATTCCCATCGAATTCCCTGTCGCTCCGATACCTTGGGCTGGTTTTTCCGAGGGCTGATCCATCGCGATTGGAATGTCGATCCGTTTCTCCTCGGCAACCGCTTTCATGCGATCGATTGTGGCTCGCGAATCGCAGACCGCCAAAAAAACAACGCCTTGCTTCGTGAATCGCTCGGAAACCGCCTGCACCTTGGTCAACTGCTCAACGGATGCAGTTAGCTCGGGACGCACAAATTGAACCACTCGGACACGTTGCTCCCAATTGTCCTTTTCTAACGAGTTTCCGATCCAATCGGCCAAGGACAGCTTTGAAACGGGTTTTCCCTCCATGTTTTGAAACGACTTGAGACGCTTATCTCCGCCAAGAAACCATCGATCGGGAAAAGCGGCAATCGTGTTGGTAGCGACCATGTTGGTCGCACCGGTGTCGCTGTCCATAAGTTTGAGAACGGCCTCTTCGATTTTGTTAGGCTTGATCCCTGCGCCGCGCACGATGCCGTCGCGATCGATGATAAAGTAAGTCGGCCAAAACTTTAGGGCATAGGCTTTCGTCGTTTCGCCTTGATCTTCTTTGGTAGCATCGAGCGCTACCGGATAGTTGATCCCCTTTTCGCTGATCACTTGATCGACCGTATCCCAACCTCCTTTTGCATCGTGAATCCCGATCAGCGCGACCCCCCGGTCCTTGTACTTCTCCACGAAAGCCACATTTTTAGGAATGGCGGCCATGCAAGGTCCGCACCAGGTTGCCCAAAAATCCAGGACGACAATCTTGCCCTTGAGTTGGGCAAGTGTACTGGCCTCTCCTTTCCATTCGGCAATCGCGAGTTCGGTAGCAGGTTTGCCCTCAAGGTTGCGGAGCGACTCTAGCCCTTCCCCGTCGCGAACATACCAATCCTTGGGGAAAGCTCCGTCGAGGGTTGTTCCAAACGTCGAATCACTAGATGGTTCAGGTTGCTGCCCCAACGAATCTTTTGCAATCAAACCGGTCCAACCGAGTGCAAACATGCACATGCAAACCTTGCTTCGTCTTGTTTGACCAAGAACTCTCAATAGATTCGATGCCATACGTGTTCCTTTCGATGATTCGAAATTTTTCTGGACGCTAGAAATCGGCGTTAAGCAATAAAAGACGCTTTCGATTAAACGTCAACTCTAACTGACCAGAGCCTGCCAAATGTCAGGATACTATCGGTGGCATCTAACTTCGATTCATTTTGAAGGAAAAAAATTTCTTGATTGGCTTTTTCGGCGGAAAAAGGTGTGCCGACTGACAACTTCAAAGGCATCGCTTTCGTGAAAGTACATGTAGTGAACGACCGTGATGCTGTCGTGGTTAATCTCAACCAGATTGAGGGTGTTCTTTTCGCGCTCGCGACCACGACCACGTTGAGATGTCGTTGTCCCGCATTGCACAATGATAATCCCGTGGTCTCGATGTTTGCCTGGATAGAAGTCCAATGAGTTTCCCACGTACGCGCGATGAAGATGCCCGCCTAGGATCATTTCGACGTTCAAATCCGTAAAACGCTCCATGGCGCGTTTTGCCTTGGGCATAATGTGATCGTTCAAATAGTCCGGGGCCGGGGCGAAATGGTGGTGCGCAACGACAATGCGAATCGCGTCCTCCGGTGCTTCGCCGAAGACTTTCTCGCAGGCATCTAATTGCGATCGAAAGATACGTCCGTTACTGATGGCGGAGCGTGGGGCTGTCGAATCCAAACCCACAATCACGGCACCGTCGATTCTCAAAACGGGGTTAAGTTCTGGCGAAATGATCTCGCGATACAAGCCGTGCGGATCCACCATGCGTTCGAAAACACGGTACAAAGGTACGTCGTGATTGCCCGGAATCACGAGCGTCGGCACGTCAGGAAGTCGAGAAATATATTGCTTGGCAGCTTCGAACTGTTCCCTTTTTGCGCGCTGTGTCAAATCGCCGTTCACAATGACGGCGTCCGGCTTTAATTGCGATGCCACCCGAAGGGCTGCTGCGCCGATCTTCTCAATGAAGGGTGGTCCGAAATGAAGGTCCGATATTTGCAGTAGTGTTAGTCGCTGATCTTTTGCCTCTACCATAAATCTCGAAATCCAATGAAAGCGAACGGTCGAAGTGAAACAAGTCCACCGAAGAATTTTGGCTTCAATGGCATTTGTGATTATCATAGCGGCTTTGGGATTCGTCGCTCAGCAGTATTCGTCGATGGAATGGCTCGTAGACCATGAAACGCGGGTTCGAGAGTTCGTGCGAATGCAGCCTGTGAAGGCTTGGTTGATAGGTTTCTTGTTCTACACCTGCTTGTCTCTGATACCGGGTACGGGTGGAAAAGCGATCGTTTGCGGTTGGGTCTACGGATTTTGGCCAGCAACCATCCTGGTCGATGGGGCTCTGACTATTGCTGCCATCGTAACTTTTTTCGCAAGCCGTTTTCTTTTTCGCGAAACCATCAAATCCCACTTTGGTGTCTATCTCGAGGTCTTTCGCCGCAACTCCGGAACCAACGTCGGATACTATTTGCTAATGTTGCGATTGCTTCACACTCCATTCAGTTTTGTAAATTATGTGGCGGGTGCGACCAACATCGTTTCGTCGAAAACGTTTTGGTGGACAACGCAACTGGGGCTTTTGCCGGCGACCATGATTTTTGTTTACGCCGGAACCCAGATTCCATCGCTGGCAAAGATTGCGGAGCGTGGAGTTTGGGCATTGTTCGATGCGAAATTGCTCGTCGCCTTAATCGCTCCTTCGATTCTGACGGTACTCGTTCGACAAATCCTTCCGAAGTAACTTTTTTACGGAGCTAAGAATGCTTTCACCCAGTCACCGGTTACTTGCAGTGCTCGCCATAGTGTTCGCAGCGCTCGCCGTTGGCACATTGATTCGGGTGGCTATGCTTCGTGGAGCTGCACCGGAACTAGTTCGGTCTCGTTTGGAAAGCTTACGAACTTGGTGGCTTTTGGCATGTCTTTTTGCATTTGCAGTCGCAATCGGAGAGGTGGGGGTTCTGCTTGCATTGACCATCGTCGCATTCCTTGGGGTCTGGGAGTTTTTAAGTCTCCTTGGTTGGCAAAGTGTGGGTAGACCAATGGCCACAATCATGTTCGTATTTATCGCGTTGTACTACCTGTTGGCTTTTGGGTTTACTGGCAAACAAGACCTTATTCTTCAGTTGTCGCCCGTAGTGTTTTTCGTTGTCATCGGAGGAATGAGATCGTGGCTAGGGCTTACGCAGGGCTATATCCGGACCACTGCAGCATTATTTTGGGGGCTGATTTTGTTGGTATATAGCCCTTCACACGCGTACATGTTGTACCAGCTAAAAGGCGTTCCTGAACCTTGGGTGGGCCCAATAGGCTGGGTGCTTTATCTCGTGTTGCTGACGGAAACCAACGACATCATGCAAGCGATTGTCGGGCGTCGTTTCGGAAAGAGGAAGATCACACCCAAGGTATCTCCCAACAAGTCCTTGGAAGGTTTGCTGGGTGGCGTCTTAGCGACGTCTGTGCTGGGTGTGCTAACCGCGCCTTGGCTGACGAGCCTGACGCTGGACCGTTCCTTTGCCATGGGTGTTTTGGTTTCGTTGGCTGCGAGTATTTCGATTTCGATCTTTGGCTTTCTTGGGGATATCAACATGTCGGGGATCAAAAGGGATGTTGGTGTAAAGGATGGCAGTCAGCTCTTGCCTGGCCAAGGCGGAATGATCGATCGAATCGATAGTCTCACCTTTACAGCGCCCGTTTTTTACTATTTCGTTCGCTTGACAATGTAACTTTTTCTCAAGAATTCCATGCATTTATGACTAATCCGAAGCCCTCCACGAATCCACCGAAGGACGACGTCGATGTTGCCTTTCGAGATCGAATTGTCACGATCCCAAACATTATTTGCGGGCTGAGACTCGTTGGCTCTTTCTTTTTGATTGGGCTCGCACTTGCAGAAAGCCCGAAGTTATTCACTGGCCTATTCGTCGTGTTGAGTCTGAGCGATTGGATTGATGGCAGGTTGGCGCGATGGTTGAAACAGAGATCGGATTTCGGAGCGAGACTAGATAGTTTTGCCGACTCGGTCTTGTACGGAGCCTTGCTCTTCGGAATGACATGGATGCGATGGGATGTTCTGGGACCAGAGGCTCCTTGGTGGATCGTCGGCATCTTGAGTTATGCATTGACGACGGGTGCCGGACTTTGGAAATACGGTCGCGTACCCAGCTATCACACTTACGGGGCAAAAATCTCACAATGGCTGGTTCTGGTCGGAGCCGTCTGTATTTTGCTAGACTATTCGGTTTGGCCTTTTCGCCTTTCGATGCTTGCCGGAATAATCACGAATCTTGAGGCGAGAGCAATCACTTGGATTCTACCAGAATGGCATGCAGATGTATTGTCGATTTTCCATGCGCGCGCCATCGCGATCGGCAAAGCAAAAACTACCAAGTAGCACAGGCTGCCAGCCTGTAGGTCAAAAGAGCACAGGCTAGCAGCCTGTGCTACGCGACGTCACTCAGATCGACGATGCAACGCAATGACGATGCAACGCAATGACTTCAGCCATGGACAAGTTTCTTAAAGGCAGCCATAAGCTTGGTTGTCACGGCTCCCACTTTGCCATGTCCAATCGGTCGACTATCGATCGAAACCACAGGGATCACTTCTGCTGCGCTTCCGGTCAGAAAGCACTCATCCGCAACAAAAAGATCGTGCCTTGTCAGGGTCGTTTCATGAGCGACGATACCAAGCTCTTTCGCTAGATCCAAGATTGCGTTGCGTGTAATTCCTTCGAGTATTCCGGCGTCTTTTGGCGGGGTCAGAATTGTTCCGTTTTTGACAATAAAGATATTGTCGCCCGTGCATTCAGCAACTTCGCCTTTGTGATTCAGCATCAAGGCTTCAACACAACCAGCCTGCAAGCCTTCGATCTTGGCCATGATATTGTTGAGGTAGTTCAGCGACTTGACCCGCGGACTGAGTGCTGCTGGATGGCTGCGAATTGTCGACGCAGTAATGATTTTTAGGCCATTTTGGTAGTGTTCTTCGGGATACAAAGAAATGGAATCCGCGATGATGATGACTTGCGGGTTGCTTGTGCGATTGGGATCTAAGCCCAAAGATCCGGATCCTCGCGTCACTACCAACCGAATATACGCATTCGTAAACGAGTTGACCTGCAACGTTTTGTTGACATCCAAAGCCATCTGCTCCTTGGAAATCGGGATCCTTAAGCAAATCGCGAGTGCGGATTCGTAGAGTCGATCCAGGTGCTGCTCCAAACGAAAGACTTTGCCCGAATAGCTCCGCATTCCCTCAAAAACACCATCACCATATAAAAGTCCATGATCGTAGACGCTTATCTTCGCGTTTTCTTTGTCGTGGAATTCCCCGTTGATGTAGATTTGCAGTGACATGAATTTGTGATGAAGGGTTGAAAGTAAATCGACTCGAGTTTTGGAAATGTTACCAAACGGGCGCAAAACTCGAAAGGTTGGACGCAAGACATGAGAACAACATCTCAGGTTCGATTGGAGTCCTTTTGCCACCAATCGTACATGTCAAACAACGATTCGCGGAGGTTTTCTCCATTTCGCATTCGCGACGCCGTCCAGTCTGGAGACCGCAACAGCCGAACGATCGTTTCCTCGCGCTCGTTTTCCGGCAACAATTGACCGATGACCCATTCAACCGTTTTCTTGTCGGTTGTGGTTTGCCAAAGTAATTCGAAACCGAGTCGAGGCTTGTGCATCGTTACCAACAGGGTTGCGGCTTTTCTCCGAACCATCCATTCCACTAACATCCGTGTCCAAAATGGGAGTTGCTCGTATCCATCCAAAATGACAATGGACCCATTCGCCCAACCTTTCCGTTCACGCAACGCGAGTTGATTTGTATGTTTGTCACTGGAAAATCGCACAGGATGTAGTCGCACAGCAGGGGCTAGCACGGAAATTGGTTCGAATAGCGATTGAACCAAGGTCGATTTTCCTGACCCATGTGGGCCAACGATCATTCCTCTCTTCGATCGCAACGACAGCAAGCGTTGTGCGAGGGCATTGGCGTTTGTCTGGCCGAAAAATTCGTAGGACAACGCACCAGGCTGGATGAATCGGGTTGAGAAAGGGTTCGATCGAATGGTCAATTTAGTGCACCGGCGGTGCTCCGCTGCTTACGTCGATTCCTCCGTACTTTGGAACTGCGGGTTCTTTGATCTCTTTGAGCAATCTCAAGACGATTTTGTCCGTTGTCATTCCTTCCGCTTGCGCTTGAAAATTAGTGCTCAAACGATGACGGAGAACCGGAACCGCGATCTTTCTTATGTCTTCGATTGCTACGCTGAATCTACCGTCCATAGCTGCTATGGCTTTCCCAGCTTGGATCAGGAATTGGCCTGCTCTTGGCCCGGCACCAAAGTCTAGAAGTTCGCGAATCACTTCGGGCGAATCCGCATTACTGGGCCTAGTTGCACGTACCAAAGCAACCACGTATTTCACAATGAACGGACTGACGGCAACGCTCATCACCAACTTCTGAATGTTCATGATGGCGCGAGCGGAAAGAACTTTTGAGACCTCCGCTTTCTCGCTGCGAGTCGTGGTCAAAAGAATTTTCTCTTCTTCTTCTGCGCTCGGATAGCCGACTTTGATGTTGAACATAAACCGATCCAACTGCGCTTCTGGCAGAGGATAAGTACCTTCTTGCTCGATGGGATTCTGGGTTGCAATCGCAAAGAAAGGTTCAGGCAGTTGGTATGTATTCCTGCCAACCGTGATCTCCCGTTCCTGCATTGCTTGCAAGAGTGCGGCTTGAGTTTTCGGAGGCGTTCGGTTTATCTCGTCGGCAAGTAGAATATTGGTAAAGATGGGGCCCTCCACAAATCGAAATTCACGCTTGCCGTGGGCATCCTCCTCAAGTACGTTCGTGCCCGTAATGTCGGAGGGCATCAAGTCGGGGGTGAACTGAATTCGTTTGAAATTGACATCTAGGATTTTCGCAAGGGACGAAACCATGAGCGTCTTTGCCAAACCCGGCACACCTTCGAGCAAACAGTGCCCACGGGTAAAGATAGCTGCGAACAATTGTTCGATGACCTCGTCTTGACCCACGATCATCTTGCCGAGCTCAAGCCGCATTTGGTCGCGGTGCTCTCTAAATTCACGGAGCAAGTCGCCGATACTCTTGACGGGTTTTCCTGACGGAGCGTTGGACACGTTTGGGAAAGCTTTTGGGTTCGAGATCGAGACGAGCAAGTCGTAGGTGCGCTGCGCCTACATAAGCACGCATTATCATGGTGCATCGCGATCGGGGCAAGTGGCCACTATCGCAAAGACGAATGGGACTCAGTTTAGTGGATTTGCTGCAGGCAAAGGCTCGATCACAACCCGAAGCGTGAGATCGTGAGCGAGGCATTCAATGCATGCCATCAGGCTTTACGCCAGTGGTAATTGACCTTCGCCCTAGCATGAAGGTAACGATCCCCTTTAAGATCGGCCCAATCAGGGCTTTGACAGCCCATTAAAACAACGAGCCGTTACGCGTCGGGCTGGTGTTAATGCGGATTAAGTCAGCAGTCTCCTGAGAGGGGCGAGGGGAGCAAGATCCAAAATGAGGCGCCTCTCGCCCTTGGATTAGCCCAGCCCAAGTTCTTTTGTCGCTAGGGTCGGCGGATTCGAGTTCGAGGTGTTGATGGCCGAGGTACTTGTCCCAGGCACAACTCTTGGCCCGCCGATCGTTGCGTCCATGATCCTTTTCAGATCTTCTGCATCCACCACTTCGACCTCGATCAAGCGTTGTGCGAGCGCCTCCAATGCTCCGCGTCGTTCGGTCAAAATCGTCCGGGTGCGCTGAATCGCTTCGTCGATCAATCGTTTTACTTCTTGATCAATTTCTCGAGCGGTTTGCTCGGAATACTCACGGCCAAATGAATCGCCCGCTCCACCCGCCAAAAACGGTGAGCTGTTACCTTGTCGGTAGTTAACACGCCCCATTCGACTCATGCCATACTCCATGACCATACCGCGAGCGATATTGGTTGTTCGTTCTAGATCGTTCTGGGCACCGGTGCTGATATCTCGAAAGACCAACTCCTCCGTTATCGTGCCAGCCACGAGGACTTGCATTTGGGCTTCGAGTTCAGGCTGTGTCATCAAATAACGATCGCCTTCGGGCCGCTGCATGGTGTAACCCAAGGCCGCAATGCCGCGAGGGATGATCGATACCTTGTGAACGGGGTCTGTGTTTGGCAGTGAGTAAGCGATAAGTGCATGGCCCGCTTCGTGATAGGCAACACGGCGTTTTTCCTCCTCGCTCATGATCCGCTTTTTCTTTTCCAAACCAGCGGTCACGCGTTCCACACCATCGTTGAATTCTTCTTGCTCAACAATACTTTTGCCTTTTCTTGCTGCCAACAAGGCCGCTTCGTTGACCAAGTTTGCCAGATCGGCTCCAACAAAGCCGGGGGTAATTGCTGCGACTTGTTTTAATTCGACATTCGGGCCAAGCTTGACGTTCTTAGCGTGTACTTTCAGAATCTCTTCGCGACCTTGTTTGTCGGGTCGGTCCACCAAGACATTGCGGTCAAAACGACCGGCCCGCAGCAGGGCTGGATCGAGCGTTTCGGGTCGGTTGGTTGCCGCCATCACGATGACGCCTGCGTTGGCATCGAAACCATCCATCTCAACCAGGAGCGCGTTGAGCGTCTGCTCGCGTTCGTCATGGGAGCCTGGGATATTGCCGGCACGGCTCTTGCCAAGTGCATCTAGTTCATCGATGAAGATGATGCTGGGCGCCTTCGCAGTCGCTTGTTGAAACATGTCGCGAACGCGAGCCGCACCGACCCCGACAAACATTTCGACAAAGTCAGAACCCGACAGCGAATAAAACGGAACGCCGGCTTCGCCTGCGATGGCTTTGGCCAGTAGGGTTTTTCCCGTGCCCGGAGGACCGACCAGCAACACGCCACGAGGTATCCGACCGCCCAATTTTTGGTATTTCTCTGGGTGCCTGAGGAAATCTACGATTTCTCGAACTTCCTCAACCGCTTCATCGATGCCTGCAACGTCATCAAAGGTGATTCCGACGTCTTCATGGGCGTAAAGCTTGCCACGCGATCGACCGAATTGCATCGGCGATCCAATGCCGCCCATACGCCGCATGACAAACATGAACACAACTGTCGCGAGCAACAGGGGTAAGCCGAAAAACCAGAACGACTGAGCAAGGATACTTGGACCAGGTGTAAAAGACCAAGAAATGTTGGCTTCATCCAGCTTGTCCTTTAATTGCCGAGTTGTATCGTTGGAAGCATCTTTGGATGTTTCAAATCTAACTTTCGTCCTGAGCGGACTTTGTTTACCCTCCGCGATGGCTTGAACATCCACAAGTCCAGTAATGGTGTTATCGTCGACTTGAACTTCACGTAACTTGCTGACTTCCAACTTCGTCGTTGCGGATGTTCCCGACTGGATCGTCATTTTGCCTGGGAAACCTTCTGCCAGAGCGTTTGGGTTGTCTTTTTGGTATTGAGTGTTCTCAATCAACTGGATCAAGTCGGGGTAGCGGATGTTCTGAACCATCGAGCTCATAACGACGTTGACGGCACCTAGGATCAAAAGTGCCGCAAAAAGAGCGTACATCACCCAAGAATTGTTGGAATTCGCGTTGTTACTGGCCTTGTTTGAGGGCGTCTTTTTTGCGGGTTGGGTTGGTTCGGGCATTCGCGTTTGACCATTGCTGGCAGTTGAGGGTGTCAGGAATCTCGCTGGTTTCCTTATTATGCACTGATGACGAGGGTTGGGCAGTGTTTGCCGTTGAGGTTTTCCTAGGATGCCCCTAAAATCAGTGGTTTAAGTGTAGAGGCTGGAACGATTTGCGACGAATGCAACGACTCTGCAGGTTTTTCCTCCCAGGGATGGACTCCCACAGGAGACAATTTCGTTGAGCCAAATTCGCAACGTTGCCATTCTAGGCTCGACCGGTAGCATCGGACGAGCTGCACTCGACGTGCTTTCGCACTTGGGCGAGCATTTTCATGTTGCTGGGATTTCTTGCCATCAACAAATCGAATTGCTTGAAACTCAAATAGGGTCGTTTATGCCTCGCTTTGCGTTTGCAACCGGGCCAATCGACGATTCGATCGCAGCTTGGCAAAACCAATCCGTGTCGGGAGTCCCTCAGGGAACCATTCGCCAGCGTGGAATGGATGCATTGGTTTCGTTTGTTCAAAGCGACGAAGTGGATATTGTCGTGGCTGCGATCGTTGGAATTGCGGGATTGGAAAGTTCGCTCGCGGCTGCCAAAGCCGGAAAACGATTGGCGCTTGCAAATAAAGAATCGTTAGTTGTTTCAGGCTCGTTGATGATGGAAGCGGCCCGCGCAAACGGCTCGGAAATATTGCCGGTCGATAGTGAACACAGCGCGATTTTCCAGTGTTTGCAAGCAGGTCGGGGAAAATCCGACATCCATAAAATTATCTTGACCGCCAGCGGTGGCCCGTTGCGAGATTGGCCGGTTGATAAATTATCGTCTGCCACGATCGAAGAGGCTTTGTCCCATCCCACTTGGCAAATGGGCCGGAAAATCACAGTTGACTCAGCCACTATGATGAACAAGGCTTTGGAAGTCATCGAGGCAAAATGGCTCTTTGATCTTGATCCAGAGCAAATCGCAGTTGTGGTCCATCCACAGTCCATTATTCATTCTATGGTAGAATTCAAGGACGGCTCGGTGATTGGGCAACTAAGCCCGCCGGACATGCGGCTTCCGATCCAATATGCTCTTACTTTTCCGAATCGAATTCCATCGCCGAGCCCAAAAATAGATTGGAGCCAATCGATGCATTTGGACTGGAAACCTGCAGACCAAGAACGATACCCTGCTTTGCAGCTTGGATTTGAAGTTGCGAAAAAAGCGGGTACTTGCGGTGCGGTGTTGAACGCTGCCAACGAAGCTGCCGTAGATCTGTTCCTAAACAAAAAAATCAAACTGACCGAGATCGCAACGATCTGTCGCCAAGTTCTCGATCATCACCACTATTCACCTTCCCCATCCTTATCCGATCTCCAAAAGATGGATCAATGGGGTCGCAGTGAAGTACAACGATGGATTAACGCAAAATGTTAGAAATGCTATTCAATCAAGACCACGCTGCCGCAATCAGTATGATTTCCGAAATCGCTTGCCAGTCGCTCCACTGGGCGGATTCGTTGGCACCCATGTTGGCTGCGGAAACGAGCATGGTTGAGCAATGGGGAACACGCCTTTACAACATCATGTTGGTCGCTCTCGGGCTTGGCTTTGTCATTTTTGTTCATGAACTTGGGCACTTCCTCGCGGCCAAAGCGTTCGGCGTAAAATGTGAGAAATTTTATGTTGGATTTGATGTGCCTATCAAAATTGGCCCCATCCGATTGCCATCGAAACTTGTGCATTTTCAGTGGGGTGAAACCGAGTACGGAATTGGCGCGATACCACTCGGCGGTTACGTCAAAATGCTTGGTCAAGATGACGATCCTCGCAGAGCCGAAGCCGAAGCGCAACGCATTCGAACCGAGAATCCAAACGCGCCCGAAGGAGATCCGAGTCGATTACAACTCGACCCGCGTTCGTTTCCCGCGAAAAGCGTTGGGGCTCGAATGGTCATCATCAGCGCCGGCGTCGTTATGAATCTGATCTTTGGGGTTTTGATGGCGGCCTGGGCATTCAGCGGTGGCGTACCTTATGAACCGTCGGTCATTGGTGAAGTGAACCCGGGCGACCCTGCGTGGAAAAACGGGCTACGAGCAGGCGACAAAGTCGTTCAAGTCGGATCGCTCATCGATCACGATCTTTCCTTTCGAGACATGTTCATGTCCGTACTGTTTCACGGCTTACGTGATCCGAAGGCAGAAATTGAAATCGGCGTCGATCGGGATGGGGCGACCATACAAAAGAAACTCCTGGGAACGACCGTGCACTCCGATCCCAAAAAGGGTATCCAGCATTTGACGCTCGGGATTCGAAGCGCAGCCATGACTCGTGTGAACTCGAAGTCGCCTGTTGGTAAGCAGATCGAGCTCGGATTAGCTAGCTCAGACACGCTGATCCCCAAGCTCCTGCCGTCGGATGTCGTGGTGGGAATCAATGGTTCCGCACTGCCGATCTCAAGTCATGCACTAGCCCCAATGGAATATTCGCTTAACGCAAAGTTGCACCCGAGATTAAACGAGTCGGTGAAACTCCAGGTTGACCGAATGGTAGACAACTCTGTCGCCAAAGTGGACGTCCAATGGGCTCCAATACCGATGAAAAGTTTTGGGCTGAGGTTCAAGCCTGGCGCTGTCGTTTCGGTGTTGGCAGATTCGCCAGCAGCCCTTGCTGGCGTTAAGGAGGGGGATACCCTCATTTCATTCAATGGCAAACCCATTGAGGATGGCATCACACTAGTGCTTTCGGCAGCATCATACCAAGGAACCAATGTTTCATTGAAACTGGAGCATGCAGACAAGACACAGACGGACTTCGATTGGCAAGTTCCAGACGAATTCGTTGTGGCAGCCGCCGAGGGTGTGCTCGGTCCAGTGGGCTTTGAGTTGCCTGGCTCGGGTTTGGTTTTTTCCATTTCCAACATTGTCAGTGGGGTTGAGGCTTCGTCGGTTGCGGCTAAGAGCGGGATTATCGCTGGAGATGTCGTTCGGCAATTTCAATTTGATGCTGATTCCGTTTCCGATAAAGAATACATGGAGAAAGTATTTGTGTCGGGGTACAAGGCTCTCCTAGACGAGACGCCTGTCGATGTGCGTCACAATATGCAGTACTTCCACAACTTGGCCCAATCGCTTAGGTCGGGCATGCCTGTCCAAATCAATTATGAACATGACGGAAAGGTGGCGACGGCGTTAGTAGATATCCATACGGAGAGCGAGTGGTTTTGGCCGGATCGTGGAGTCAACTTCAGCCCGCTTGAGTTCGAACACAAGTCGACCAGTTTAGCATCGGCCCTAACGATGGGGCTTGGAGAAATTCGCCGAAGGATGGGCAATGTACTTGAATTCCTTGAGCTGCTCATCAAAGGAAAAATGCCGTTCAAGGTTGTTGGGGGTCCTGGCGTCATTGCGGTAGAAGCGACCGATGCTGCATCGAAAGGGATTTCGCCCCTGCTGATGTTTTTGGTGATGTTGAGCGCCAACTTGGCCATTATCAACTTCCTTCCAATCCCAGCCCTGGATGGTGGCCACATGATGTTTTTGACAGCCGAAGCGGTGCTGGGAAAACCGGTCAATGAATCGTTGCAGATGAAATTAACGATGGCTGGCGTTCTTGGCCTTTTATGTTTGATGGGAGCGGTCATCATCAACGACACGATCAACCTATCTCGATTTTTCGGCGGCTAACGCTACATCGCTGACCATTGAGACCGACTCAACACTCGTGTCTCGGGAGATTTCGTTGTAGCTAAGAATGCGTAAGTCAGGCATCGTTTCTTGCGTGATCTGTCGCAATGCTACGCGAATCTTGGGACTGACCAAGACGCAGCGCGGCTTGTTCATTTGATCCAATTTTCTTACTTGATCGGCGATTCGATCGCAGGTTTTCGAAATCGTGTCCGGCGACATTCGAATAGAAACCCCACGATCCGTCTGCTCTGTTCCTGCCGCGATTCGGTCTTCCATCGCAGGGTCGAGCGTGACGACTTTGAGCACACCTCCCGAATCGCGATAGCGATGCGATATCGTGCGGGCCAATCGATGTCGCACATACTCCGTCAGCCAAATTGGGTCTTTAACGCGGTGAGCAAAATCGCCGAGCGTTTCGAAAATGATGCTCAATTGTCGAATGGGAATGTCTTCGCGAAGCAAATTCTGAAGCACTTGTTGAACCTCCGCCAGCTTCATCACCCCTGGAATAAGCTCATCGACGACCGTTGCCGAAGACTTCTTGAGTTGATCCACGAGTTGTTTTGCAACTTCTCGCGTGAGCAATTCATCGGCATGTTTCCGAGCCGTTTCTTGAACATGCGTTGCCAAGACCGCACCGCACTCGACAACTTGGTAGCCATAGATTTCGGCTTGTTGTCGATTCTTTGGATCGATCCAAAATGCTCGTTTACCGGAAGCGGGGTCCAGCGTTTCGTCCCCTTGGATTTGCCCGACGGTCAAACCGGAATCGATCGCGAGCAAGCGGTCGGGTCGCAGCGTACCACTGGCAATCCGGTTTCCGGACATTTCAAGTTCATATGCATATTCAGGTAGACTCATCCGGTCTTTGATTCGAACCATCGGCAAAAGTATCCCCATTTCACTGGCAAGCGTCGCTCGCACCGTCGAAATCCTCTTCATTAGATCTCCGCCGCGATTTGGATCGGCCAAAACAATCAGCTTGGCTCCCAGTTCCAGACGCAGCGCGTCCACTTCGAGGTAGTCTTCGACTTTCTTTTCTGCTGGTGCCCTCTTGATCGAATCCGCGTCTGCAATTTTCTTGTCCGCGATTTTTTCTGTTTGTTTTTTTTGTCGCTGGATCATCAAGGCGATTCCAATACACCCGCCACCCATAGTCAACATAGGCAAGGTCGGCAACGGCGTGAACATTAGCAATAGTAGAAAAGCACCTGACACAATCAACGCTTGCGGGCGGGAAAAAATCTGCCGCAGGAACTCGCTTGAGAATTCCGACTTTTGAGTGCTGCGCGTGGTCAGCAATGCGGCTGCCAACGAGATCAGAAAAGCGGGCACTTGGCTGACTAGGCCATCGCCGATGGTGAGCTTAGTGTAAACCTTCGCGGCCTCGTCAAGTGTCATAGTTGCATGCGCGCAACCCATGTATAAACCGCCGACGATATTGATCAGCGTAATCGCGATACCAGCGATCGCGTCGCCGCGAACAAATTTACTAGCACCGTCCATGGCTCCATAGAAGTCCGCTTGCCGCGTAATGTCTTCGCGACGTCTTTGCGCTTCCTTTTCATCGATTGCCCCTGCGCTCAAATCGGCATCGATGGCCATTTGCCGGCCCGGCATACCATCCAAGGCAAAACGTGCAGCCACTTCGCCAATCCGCGTCGCACCTTTTGTGATCACAATAAAGTTGATCAAAAAGATGATGATAAATAAAACGATTCCAACCTCGAGAGAGTCCCCCGACACAAACTCGCCAAACGCTCGAATCACCCCACCGGCAGCATCTAACTTTTCGGTACCAGCCCTTGTCAAAATCAGTCGTGTCGTCGCTAGATTCAGCACGAGCCGTGACAAGGTGGTAGCAACCAGCATCGCCGGGAAAATATTGAACTCCAGCGGTGCCTCAATGTAAATCGTGGTTAGCAGAATAACAACTGCGATTGCAATGTTGGCCGATAGCAGGATGTCCAACAAGAATGGAGGAAGCGGAACCAGAATAACAACTAAGCAAGCGATGATTCCAATTGGAACAATCGCATGGCGATGCCTAAAAAACAGCCTGGTCCAAAAATCCATTCAGGACGTTCCTACAGCGAAAACTTGAGAAAAACTGGAAGTTAACCGGAAAACTACTCTGCTTTCTTGCAAGATGTCTATATCGCTTTTCATTCGCGAACGATAATGTAGAGAAATCGGAGTCCAAACGGATTTGGGTTTCCCTCCAATTGATTTGACAGCATTGACATTCTTTACGAATTCGGCGAATGGCATCCAACGAATCGTCTCAAGACACAATACAGTACCCAGCTCTTTCGCCCAGATTCTGGCACGGGATGCCGTCTTGGGTATGGTATCGGGAACTCGCCAAAAACGGTTTCAAGGTTTCTCCATCCAAGTTGCATATTGCCCTGGGCGTTTCCTTTTTCACGCCCTTTTCGGATCTACTGGGACTTGCGCAACATTGCGTTTACGGCAGCAGTATTGCGAGAACAGAACTTGCCGGCCCTCCCCTGTTTGTGCTCGGACATTGGCGAAGTGGTACAACGCTTTTGCACGAGTTGCTTGACCTAGACGAGACTTATGCATCTCCGACGACTTTCCAGTGCTTTGCGCCACGCCAGTTCTTGCTCGCCGAAGACCTGGTAACTAAGTACGGCGGATGGCTGATTCCGAACAAGCGTCCGATGGACAATATGAAGGCTGGTTGGGGCCTGCCGCAAGAAGATGAATTCGCGTTAATGAACTTGGGTGCCCCGACGCCCTACTTGAGACTGATGTTCCCTTGTCACGAGTTCCCGTTTCAAAATACCCTATCGTCGGATGGTTTCACGGCAGAAGAGCTCAAGAAATGGAAGGTTCTCTTTGATTGGTTCTTGCGAGCACTGACGTTCAAGTCAAAAAAACCCCTAATCCTGAAGAGTCCCCCTCACACAGGCCGTTTGGGTATTCTCAAATCCATGTATCCAGATGCGAAGTTTGTCCATATTGTTCGCGACCCTCGGAAAATCTTTCCTTCGACAATGAAACTCTGGAAATCGCTAGATTATGTTCAAGCCCTTCAAACGGGTGAGTACGAGGCTCGACTTAAGCAATTTGTTTTGAACTCGTTAACCACAATGTACACATCCTTCGAACGAGACCGAATCGGGATGTCAAAAGATCAACTCATCGACGTGCATTATGAGGACTTGGCCAAAGATCCAGTCAACGTGGTGCGGCAAATTTACGAACAGCTCGGACTCGCGAATTTCGATTCGATTGAACCACTCGTGCAGAACAAGAAGCAACAAGACAAAGAATACAAGACGAATCGGTTCGGTGTGGACACGGCCGAAGAGGCGGAGATCATGACTGCTTGGAAGGGTTACGCAACCCAATATGGCTACGCATAACGGTACCACCCCATGCTCAAGCCACTTCCGATCGACGAACACTTAGCAACCATTTGCAAAAGGGTATCAAGCAACCCGATCACAATCATCGAAGCGCCACCAGGATCCGGCAAAACGACGCGCGTCGCGCCTGCTTTGATGGATCTGACTTGCGCGGTAGGCAAGCGATTATACCTACTGCAGCCAAGAAGGTTGGCCGCGAAATCGGTTGGTCAACGCATTGCATGGGAACAAGGGACACGCCTCGGTGATCGCGTCGGATACCAAGTGCGATTCGACTCGCAAATCTCACGCGAAACACAGCTTGTGGTCGCAACGGAAGGGGTTTTACTTCGCAGACTACAAGACGACCCTTCTATCTCCGATACTTGTATCGTGTTGCTCGATGAGTTTCATGAGAGATCTCTCGACTCGGATTTATTGCTCGGCATGCTCCGACGCATACAAACCGTCATTCGCGACGATTTGAAGTTGGTCATCATGTCGGCAACAATCGAATCGAACGCCATCCAAGCTCAGCTTGGTGGGGCACCCATTGTTCGCGTTGGTTCGCAAAACTATCCTGTCTCGATTCGATACCGTCCTCCAAAAGTACAACATCGCCCAGTCGATCATATGATCGAGACACTCAATGAGGTCGTTCCGTTGCATGGCGGTGACGTGCTTGCATTTTTGCCTGGTGCCGGCGAAATTCAACGATGCAGCGAAGCGCTATCGAATTCAAACATCGGGCGCGATTGCGACGTCGTCACACTCTTCGGTGCAATGCAATTAGATGAACAATCCCGTGCAATTGAGACTGGACCTAGACGTAAAATCGTACTTTCGACCAATGTTGCCGAAACATCGCTAACCATTGAAGGCGTAACGGTCGTCGTCGATAGTGGTTTGGCAAGGGTCATGCGATTTGCGCCCGAAGTCGGGCTCGATCGACTGTCGCTCGAGGGGATCAGCCAAGCCTCCGCTACGCAACGAGCTGGCCGAGCTGGACGAGTCGCGCCGGGTACATGCTATCGCCTTTGGTCCGAAGCGTCGGACCGATCGCGTCAAGCCTTCTTAGAACCGGAGATCCGCAGAGTCGATCTCGTTTCAGCCGTATTGCAACTTTATGCTTGGGGCGAAGGAGAAAGCGACGACTTTCCATGGCTGGAACCACCACGCCCTGAGTCGATCGCTCGCGCCCGCGATCTTCTTGAAAATCTGGAAGCCATTCGCAATGGCAAGATCACGGAGATTGGCAAAGCCATGGCAAGCTTGCCCGCACATCCGCGGTTGGCTCGAATGGTCATCGCGAGCTACGAAGCGGGCTGCTTGGATCGAGTTTGTCTGTTGGCCGCGTTGCTTTCCGAACGAGATCCCTTCGATCGCCGAGAGGACCGACATGGAAATCGAGCCGGTTCGATGCAAACAAGAGCCCCAAAGCGATGGGATAGCGACTGCATCGAGAGACTCGTTGCGATCGAGGATTTTCTGGATGGGACGTTTTCCAGCTCACCGTTTGGCGAACTTCATAAAAGCGGCGTTCGCTCCATCGCAAATGCAGCGACTCAATTGAGAGAACAATGCGTCTCGGCCTTGCAAGGCTCCAAGAACGCAAAAGGTCTACGAAATTCAGACGATGCCGAAACCCTAATGCGAATGCTGCTCGTCGCTTTTCCCGACCGATTAGCGAAAAGGCGAACGTCGGGTAAACCGAATGGCTTGATGGTCGGTGGCAAGGGAGTTGCACTTTCACCGCAAAGCGGAGTGACGGAATCGGAATTATTCTTGTGTATCGAACTAGACGCTGGTGCGGGTGATGCCGTGGTTCGGCAAGCCAGCCGAATCGACCTTGAGTGGCTTCCATCGGAAAAGCTAGTTGAACGAGATGAACTGTTTTTTCATCCCACTCAAAAACAAGTTGTGGCTCGGCGTCGCATCCTTTGGCAGGATCTCGTCTTGAGTGAGACGCCCACGAGCGTGCAAAACGGTGACCAGTGCGCAACATTATTGCTGCAGGCGGCTCTCAAAAACTGGGAACAAGCATTTCCGGTGGATGACGAACGAGTCGAGGGATTGGTTGCTCGGGTGAACTGCCTACGGGAATGGATGCCCGAACTGGATCTGCCAACGATGGAGGAAACGTTCTTTCATGATGTGGCTCGGGAGCTTTGTCAGTCGCGGCGCTCGTTGAGTGAGCTTCGCTCGGCACCATGGTATGATTGGATCCAGTCTCGCTTTTCAAGTCAACAATGGCAAGCCATCGATCGAGAAGCCCCCGCAAAGATCATGGTTCCGAGCGGGAGTTGGATCAAGATTCAATACGAAATGGGCAAGCCACCCACCATGGCTGTGAAAATTCAAGAGATTTTTTCTTGGCGAACGACCCCGCGGATTGCGATGGGACGCATACCCGTACTGTTGCATTTGCTTTCACCCAACATGCGACCCCAGCAGATTACAAATGACCTAAGTTCCTTTTGGGCGAATGGCTATCCTATTGTGAAAAAGGAGCTAAAACGACGTTACCCAAAACACTCTTGGCCTGACGACCCGTTAACCGCAGTGCCTGGCAAACGCTAGGAGCGCGGCAAAGCCATGAGGATTGCATTCGAAAGATGGTGTTGGAAAGCTAAATGATGCGATTATGGATTCTACTGATTTGCAGTCTTTCCTGTTTCACGGCCGCGCATGGCAGTACTCAAGAGCTTTCCGACATGGAATTCCCCCCGACCCAAGGGCCGCCCGATCCATCGCAAGGTCAATTGGTCCAATGGGAAGGTTGGTCGTTCCGATGGCAATTCCGCGACATCGAAGGATTGATGCTGACCGATGTTTTCTTTCAGGGAAAGAAGGTTCTGAAAGCGATCAATCTGGCGGAGATCTATGTTCCTTATGCGACAGGTTGGCCTCGACCGGAAGACTTTTCGTTGGGCGGCTTTCGCGCAAACCCGATGCCTCTCCAACTAGGTAAAGATTGCGCAGCCAATGGAACGCAATGCCGTGCTTTCAATCGTGACGGGAGCCAAGCCAAAGGCGGGACGGCAGATGTAATGATCCACGAGGAATCGATCGGATTCCTCTACGCAGGAAAACAAGGTCGTGCACCGGGGAAGATGCTGGTGCTTTGGGCTATGGTGCATTTCCCTGGTCCGAATGATGGTTACACCTATGTTATTCGCTGGAAACTCAGGTCGGATGGCTCGATTTGCCCAGAAGTGGGTGCAACGGGCGGGCTCCAACACCTCAACGTCGGAGTGGAATCCGGTCGCGGCTTTGTCGTTGGCAAAGACGAGCAGGGAGACAATCAATTCGCTCCCTCGCATGTTCACAACTATTACTTTCGCATTGATTTCGACATTGATGGTTCCGACGGAAACGTGGCCGAAGAATTCGGTTATGTTCTTGACGCGACGGATCCGTTGCAAGCCAAGGCGGTTTGGCATGCGTTCGAGACAGAGGCTGGTCGTCCACGTCGGGAGGATATTTTTCGCTCGTGGCGCGTCTTAAATCCAACATCTCTTAACGCGCAAGGTAGACCGCGTTCGTATCAACTCATGCCTGGGGGCAGTGGAGCATGGAAGGATGGCTTGCCCAATCCTGTGCTAAAGGGAGATTTCTTCATTACGAAGTTTTATCGAAATGAGTTTCCATATTCCACTTCGGACGACCGTCGGATGTTGGAAGCATTATCGGGTTATTTGAACGATGAAAAGGTGATGAATACGGATTTGGTCGCATGGTACCGGCTTTCGTTCGTGCATCACCCTCGCTCGGAGGATTGGCCCGCACAGCCAATCGTATGGAACAGTTTCGAATTGATGCCACGCGACTTCCTGGACGCAAGTCCCCTTGAGGTTTCAAAAGAACGCTAACTAGCCAAGCACATCCGCAACTGTTTTTCAACCCAATTAGCCGTTGGGCGATAGCCCCGGTTTTCCAATTGCTCGACATTCGTCGAGAACCGGGGCTATCGCCCTTCGGCACTCAGTTTGTTTCACTCGACGACTCATACCGATGTGCTTAGCAGGTAAGCAAGTTTAATTTAGCCACAACATGGCACCCCAAGAACTCTATCCCCCCTTCTCCTCGATTCGAGGAGAAGGGGTCGGGGGATGAGGAGCCGGACGATTCTCATCTCGCACATACCTTGCCTTGCCAAACATATATGAAAACAAGGACGCAAAAAGCGCTCGCATCCGGGATTACTGTGGGTTTAGTAAAAAGGTTGTTCTAGCGGAATCAAGTCCGTGAAAGCTCTCAGAGCATTTTCGACAACCGAAAAATCTCGGCAACACGCGTCCGACGCCCCGAATGGGGCATCAACATCAAAGCCCAGGGCAAAGCGAAGCGTCGCCCTGGGTACCCTGGAAAACACGGTTCGTTGCCTGAAAGGGCAATATGTCTAGTTCATTTTGCCCCTTGCCCGTCGCCTCTTCGATCGTTCGATCCTGGTGCTCGAAAGTCTCATTGATAACATTCTCTTGCAATTTTGCGCGCAAATGCTCCAAGCGTGGGGTTCGCGAACGACGAACATGGTTGCGATACCAAATCAGTCCGTGAACGATTTTAAGCCGCTTCCAAGTCGGCGTCTTTTTGGCGAGTTTATCTCGCAAGACAGCGAGAACATGCTTCTCATCAAAGTTCCACTGCTGCGACTCGTTATCAGGAATGATGTGAAATTTGCAGAGGCTTGCAAACCAGAGATGAGCGTACTTTTCGTCCGTGTCCTCGACTGAGCTACCGCTTTGAGCCTTCATCATGACCTCATATGCGAATCCCATTAACCCGCTCGGTCACAAGCGATGCCCACAATAGCCATCGCTACCGTTCGCCGTAAAAAATGACCGGAATTTTAATAACCATTCGATTCGTGGCCAGTCAACTACCCCAGCCCCAAATTGGGCGCAAAGTACGCGCAATTCACCAGTCACGATTTGGGGGGCTCTCCTCGGCTGTCCACATCTCCCATCAACAAGGGATATATATTTGCCAACGAGGGATATTTAATTGACAAACAGGGGATATCTTGGAAAAATCATAGGATGTTTGACCCCAACCGGGGATATGACCAAGTTATCCGAAAACGTCAGGCCCATGACAGGACGACACGACTGGTATCGCAATACGTCTTGGACTGAGTCCGAACGTGAAGATTTTGAGACTCGATTTGCAAGGACTCGAAAGGCTAGTCGTTCGCAGTACTTAACGATACAAGCTGGGTACTTGTTTGAGGGTGGCTACTTTCGCGAATCGCTTTCCTTGATCGATCGAATGTTTGCGGATTATCCCGAGCGATTCAATTTCTCCATGGGCTTTTTACTTCGTGCGAAATGCCATGCCGCGTTAGGAGATGTTTCGCGTGCAATTGAGTCTTTCCGTATGTCAATCCAAACGGAGCGGGACTACCCTAATGTTCGAACCAATGTTCCGCTCGACTTTGCTCAGTTTGTTGTTCAAAATGAAATCAACGAACTGTTTCACGAGGCGCTGTCAGTTCTGGATGAGACGCGTCGTGTCGGTACACAGTTTCCCGCGCACGACTACTTGTACTACTCGCTCAAATCCTGTTTGTTGGACTCATTGGGTATGGACGGAGCGAAATCCAATGCTGAATTGGCAAAGACTGCGGCTGCGAAAACACATTCGGGTTTCTGGAAACACCCAACCCTATGCCTGGTTGAAGAAGAGCCAAACTGGCTTCGTGAACGATTAGATCGTATAATCGTCGGATAACCATGGCATGCAAAGAAGCCCTCGTTCAGCCGTTCTGACTCACGTGGAGTCAACTGCTCGGGCTCTCTGATGCCGGTCGTTATCCATGCTATGACAAAAATATCCATTCGATCAATTCTGATTCTTACGTTCGTCGTTGCAGCGATATCCGCTGTGACCCGACTCGCGTACGATTCGTACCGTTACCGTATGATTGTCCAGCCTGCATGGAACGCTTTCCCCGTATCCACGACAGAAACTTTTGTATCTGACATAAATGATATCGTGATTTCATTCGTGCCAGAATCGATGGAATTGCTCTCCGAAGCTAAGCTTACCCCGGCGACGGACTTCCAAGGGTTTTACGGCGATCTTTCTGGTCATTATGATCTCAGCTGTAACCTGGGTGAGTTTCGACTTATATTTACCGGTAGCGTGTGGGATTTACTACCCGTAGAAACACGAGGTGGTCGTAGCGCATTTCAAACAATGCGAGACGCACTAGCACTTACTCCTGAATCGCCGATGACGCAACTTCCGCTATGGGGGCTACGCACTAAAATCGGATACAGTGGAAATCTCTACCGCATTCAGCATTTTGAGACGCAAAGCAAATCTGGGTTTGTTTTCCGTTCAGACGCCAGGACAACTATGGAACTTTTCGACTCTACTGGCGAGTATGACAATCGCAACTAAGAATCAGCCATTTTCGCAGGGCGGCTGGAAGGGTGTTGCGGAGTTGGTGGTTGGTTTTGAACGCAAGCTTGGTTGCTTGTTTCTAAGTATTGTGCCAACTCGGCTGCCGA